>BNJV01003015.1_pt1 | contig 98389 bp, 187 predicted proteins | sample 8540591 | NCBI WGS metagenome assembly BNJV01 (sample SAMD00202457, study PRJDB9452) | human saliva metagenome | host: Homo sapiens | reverse complement strand
TGGGTGGGCTCGGCCCGAGGCCGCCCAGGCGGATTGAACAGCGGCGAGAGGCGGGGGAATCCGTGAGGCCATGGGTGTATATCTCACATTCTATTGGGAGAGAATGATGGAGTTATACCGTAGCGCAGGCAGGAAACAGGTGACGGGTCATAGGTGACAAATCACCTAATAAACCCATAAGATGTAAAATCCTTAAGTATGCGGACTTTTGATGCAGCCCCGGCATATCGGGGGATTATTAGCGCTCTTCGCAGCATGACGCTGCGAGTGCGGCTTGCCGCCAGTTATGTGTCGCTGGTGTCCGGCGGCGCAGAAATTCTTGGACCTTAATTTTGGCAACGGCTTCACCTGGCATCCATACAACACCCTCTTTGCGCTGCGCGGTTCCGGTAGAGACGCCTACCCGCATGCCTTTTTGCTTATCGATGCCTGCTACGCGGTCATATATGCGGTGTTTTATGCCTCGTACCATGAGCAGTTTTCCTCCGGCGGATCGCGCCGGAACGATGGAATGGAAACGTGTCTCGCTGGGTGATACTGCTCCCGCATGGTGGCGGCTGCCTGTGATTGGTGGGAAAACATATCCTTTGCCTGCATGATCTGCATTCCCCACCCCCGCGAGCCAGCTGCTGGTCACCAGCGCGCATGATAGCGACACGACGAAATTCATCCTCGTGTCATCTGTCGCTGCTGCGGGTGCTAGTTCGCAGGCTGGATAGTCCTGCGGATTCGGGCAGGCGCCGCAGTCAAATCAAAAACCCCGACCGGTTAGGTACCGATCGGGGGTGTGTGGTGGTCCTAGCTGGGATCGAACCAGCGACCTTTCCGGTGTGAACGGAACGCTCTTCCACTGAGCCATAGGACCAAAAATGGAACAAACATGCAGTGCCTGTCACCGCAACTAACCTAGCATGAGTTATCGCCAGTCACCTAATGGGGTGGTAGACCAGCACTTTTTACCTCGGGTTGATTGGTGAGGCGCGCCGGGTTGCAGGTGGTGGGCAGTTGCTGGGAAGACAGTGCAGCTGTAGGTGATTCAGTTGCTTACATGCAGATTTGCGTTTGTGGGGTGGGGAGCGGCTATCGTTTTCTCGCACCACGAAAGTGGCGTGTGCGGATGTAGCGCAGTTGGTAGCGCATCACCTTGCCAAGGTGAGGGGTCGCGAGTTCGAGTCTCGTCATCCGCTCTCGGCGCGTTTAGCTCAGCGGGAGAGCGCTTCCCTGACACGGAAGAGGTCACTGGTTCCAATCCCAGTATCGCGCACTGTGCGGATGTGGCGCAGTTGGTAGCGCATCACCTGCCAAGGTGAGGGTCGCGGTTCGAGTCTCGTCATCCGCTCTGGTATTACATTTGGTACCTTAAATGTAAACGGGTTTCTGTTTTACAGGTGGAATGGCTGAGTGGTGAGGGCAACGGTCTGCAAAACCGTGTACACGGGTTCAATTCCCGTTTCACCTCTAGTAAAAATATTGCGCGTTTAGCTCTAGCGGGAGAGCGCTTCCCTGACACGGAAGAGGTCACTGGTTCAATCCCAGTATCGCGCACTGTGCGGATGTGGCGCAGTTGGTAGCGCATCACCTCTGCCAGGTGAGGGTCGCGAGTTCGAGTCTCGTCATCCGCTCTATATGCCAGCATCATTCTTTTGATTGAATGATGTTGGCATTTTTCGATAGTAGATATGTTACTACTAGCACAGATTCACCACATTATGGGAAATTGTGACTGTTCTCAAACACTTTGTGGTGTAATTGTTATAATGCGGTTTTTACCTGCATAAATACCGGGTGTGGGGTTTTTCGTACGAAAGATCTCCTTTTTCTTCCCGGTAACGACTATTGTGCCAGGGATTCACGTTAGCTTAGATGCGCGAAGTTGGTTGAATGCTGTACTTCGCATTGATGAGTGGAAAGGACAAGCCAAAGGGATGGGCACAAGTGTCGCGTCGACAAACATAAAACGTCGACTAGCAGCAGTTTTGCTAGGATGCTTTTGTGCTATCACCACCACGGTTGCGCATGCCCATGATGCAGTAGTTGGGGGTCGCCCGCTGATGGCGAAGTGCTAGCCAGCGCGCCGACAACCGTCACTCTAGAGTTTTCCGGTGACCCAAACAGGTTTCAACACTATGGCCATAAGCACAGCAAAGGTGATGTGCTAGTAACCGGTGAGCCCACTGTCGACGGCCAGCCAAGTGACACTTGCTATCCCAAAACCACCACGCTTACCCCCAGACGAGTACACCATAGGTTTTCAAATTACCTCCTCTGATGGAGCATTCCACTCGGGGGAAAAACCACCTTCACCATCGCCGGGGAGCGTGTTGCTAGCTCGCGACGTCTGATACTATCCCGCAACTGATGCCCCACCGATCCCACCGCAGAGCTTATGGCTGGGCCTTGGGGCAAAGTGGCCGGTGGGGTGAGGATTCTCCTTGTCCTTGCCATGATCGTCATGATCCTTGCCCGCAATCGCATGGGTAAAAATCTCAAGAAAGTGATTAACTGTTATGAACTTGCGTCGTCGTATTGGAACCGGATTTGTATTCTCGCCGTTTCTGCGCTGGCCTTGAGCGGCTGCGCTAACTCTGAGCGGGCAGCCACCAAGACCACCCGGTCACCAAGGCTTCGCATCGGCTTCTCGCTCGCTGCCGCAGCCGCAAACCCAGCGAAACCAGCGCAACAGCGACACCCCATTGCCTTCACTCAGCGCTTATGTTCGCTGCAGCCGACGAAGGCTCCGATAAGACCGCCATCTTTCGGCACCTTAAAGAACACCACCGACAAAGACATCACTATCACCGGGTTCTCTTCCAGTGCCGATGCTGACAGCTTCGAACTGCACGAGGTGGTTGACGGCCAAATGCGTCAGAAGGAAGGCGGCTTCGTTATCCCCGCCAACGGCACGCTTGAAGCTGGAGCCCGGCCACGAGCACTTCATGCTCGTGGGCCTGAAAAACCCGTGAAGGCTGGCGAGGTGAGCGTGAAGGCTGAGCTTTTCCGACGGCACCACCATTGATCTAGGCGAAATCCCCGGCCGTCAGGTTGCTGCCGGTGCTGAAGACTACTCCGGCGATAGCAGCAATAGCCATGGCCAGGGCAGCGGTATCGCCGGTGATGCCAAGTCCGGTGACACCAAGAATGATGCTTCAGCTCCACCAAGGGCGGCATCAAGGTTCCTGGCAAGGATGGTGACGCTAAGTCGGTGACACCAAGAGCGGTGACGCTAAGTCCGGTGATAGAGGCGAGGCGCTGCCGGTGCCGCCGGTGCTGGTGCTGCTGGCGCCGGCCGGGGCGATGCCAAGCCGGTGACGCCAAGGGCGGCGACTGCTGAGGGTGGTGACGCTCATGGGCGGCAGCAAGCACGGCGGTAAGCACGGCGAACAGGGTGCTGGCGGTGCTGGCGCCGGTGCCGGTGCAGGTGCTGCTGGTGCCGAGCGAGTCCGCAGGTATCCGCGGCTAATCCCACAATTCATCTGGTAGTCCATAATCAGCCTTCCCACGAGAAGGCCGGTTTTGATAGGCTATCAGTGTTCATGCCCCGCCCATGCCGCATTAGCAGCCTGGGGCGGGGTATATGCATTCATCAACAATTCGCGAGACATTCTATAGCTTTGCGAAAGGTGCTTGGTCCCATGACCCCCGACAACGGTGTTGACCCTATAGTCCAGCAACCCGACACCCCGCCAAGACCACCGACCAGCCGCGTACGTTACCACCACAGGTTTCCCGCCGTGGCTTTATCCTGGGGGCAGCCACGGCGCCGCCACCAGCTGGCACCACCGGTCTCGCCGCCTGCGGAAATATCAACTCAACGCACCGGGCAGCCGACTGATGACCCCACGCAGGCTTTCCTCGCCGACGATATCGTCCTCTCGATGGAGTCCACCAGGCAGGGTATCGACACCCCCGGCCAAGCCCACCTCAATATCATTGCGTTCACCCTCCGCGCCAGCACCACCGTGATGATGTGCGCCGACTCGCGACCGTCTGGACGAAGACGCCCGACAACTCACCCGCGGCCCACAACCCCATCGGCAGACCCTCGAACCAGATCTCGCCACCATCCCCGCCAACCTCCTGCCATCACCTGCGGTTTCGGCCCCCGATTCTTCGACATCATCAGCAAAACCGACCAACGCCCCCGAATGGTTTCAAACCCATTCCCGTATTCTCCAAGACAAACTCGAAGACGCCTGGGGGCGAAGCTGACCTGGCCCTCAAATCTGCTGCGACGACCCGCTGACGCTCGCATTCGCCACCCGCCACCCATTGACCCGCGCCGGCGTGCAAACCGCTCTGAAACCCGGTGGATGCAACGAGGGATTCCTCAACGCCCGCGGCGCCACCGACCCGGGAACCACTCCCGAAACCTCTTCGGGCAAAAGACGGCACCGTGGACCCACAATCAACAGCCGAATACGATGACTACGTGCGGATCGACGAGAACTCCTCCGACCCACAATGGGGTGCGGGGCGGCACTTGCAGCGGTGGTGCCGCATCGCAATGAACCCTCGACACGTGGGAAGCTAGACCGCACCTCCTGGAAGTAGCCATGGGCGCCTACCCTCGAATCCGGCGCCCCACTCACCGGCGAAGAAGAATTCGACACCGCCGACTTCAAGGCGAAAGACCAATTCGGTCTGCCAGTCATCGACCCCCGCAGCCACATGGCATTGGCGGCGCCACCCACCGACAACCCCAAAGAAAAATGCGCGCCGCGCCTACAACTACCTAGAATCCCACATCCGGGCTCGACCACACCACAAACGTGGGATTAGTATTCATCTGCTTCCAACAAAACCCGGTCACCAATTCACCGCAATCCAACAAAGCGGCTCAACGACAACGACCGGCTCAACACCTGGATCACCCACATCGGTCTCGGCCGTGTGTAGCTGCACCACCCGGAACCGAAAGTCGGCGCTGGTAGAAGACCAATATTGGGGGCATCCCTGCTGGAATCCTAGCGATACGATTCCTCGCAGTGGTTACAACCCCAGGCTCAACGTGAGGTAGGATAAAACCCCGAAACAGCTTGATGGTGCTTATAGGTCGTCGCAAAGCATGCTGCATTGTGGCGATCATTTGCATTTGTCGTTTCACCCGTTTTGGTTTTTGCGTTGCGTCCAGGTATGACGACAACGCCCGAGCGCAGTAGGAGCGCACATTCATGGCACAGCTGACCGACGCCTAACAAACCCGCACCACCCGTTTCTCGTCCCGGCCGGGACCCCCGTTGGTGCGGCAATGCGTGAGCTGAACCTGCCCAACACCGGGCCGGAAGCCATCGTCGTAGTCAAAGACACCGAAGGCCACCTCAAAGACCTGTCACACGTTCCGAGACGGACGCAGAATTCCTGCCCATCCCGCCAACACCGCGGAAGGACGCGCCGTGATCCGCCATCCCTGCCCATAGTTTCGCGCAGGCAGTGCAGCAGGAATTTCCCAGGCACGGTTGGGGCATCGGTCCGGCATCGACAACGGGTTCTACTGACTTCGACGTCGCGGAACCCTTCACCCCCGAAGACTTGCAGCGTATCGAAAAACGCATGAAGAAAAATCATCAAACAGGGGCAAGAATTCGAACGCCGCGTCTACGCCGACCAGGCCGAAGCCGCCGAAGCGATTAAAAACGAACCCTGAGTTGGAACTCATTGCGGACAAAAGGCTCCGTCGACCCCAATCCGACGAGGCCACCGAAGTGGGCGCTGGGGAACTCACGGGCCACTGCAACCTCAGACCCCCGCACCAAAGCCGTGGAATCGGTACGACCTGTGCCGCGCCCACGTGCCCACCACGAAATACATTCCGCATTCGCCCTCACCCGCTCATCGGCGGCATACTGGCAGGGGCGACCAAGCCAACGCGGGCTGCAACGCATCTACGGCACCGCCTGGGAATCCCAGACGCCCTGGCGGAATACCAGCACAAGATGGCCGAAGCGGAAAAACGCGACCACCGGCGGCTCGGCCAAGAACTCGACCACCCGTTCTCCTTCCCCGACGAAATCGGCTCCGGATTCCCGTGGCTCCACCCGAACGGCGGCATTGTGCGCCTCGAAATGGAAGAACACCCGACGCCGCCACATCGCGGCAGAGCTACTCCTTCGTCAACACCCACACACCTGACCAAGGGTGAACTGTTCAGAAAATCCGGGCACCTGGACTTCTACGCCGACGGCATGTTTCCACCCATGAAACTCGACGGGGAAGTCGACGCCGACGGCAACGTGACCAAACCCGCAGTGGACTATTATGTCAGCCCATGAACTGCCCCATGCATAATCTCATTTTGCATCCCGGGGCCGTTCCTACGGGAACTTCCCGCCCGACTCTTCGATTCGGCACCGTATATCGCATACGAAAAATCCGGGGTCATCCACGGCCTGGCCAGGCCCGCGGCTTCACCCAAGACGACGCCCACATCTACTGCACGGAAGACCAGCTAGAGGCAGAACTCACGTCCGTGCTGGACTTTGTGATCTCGCTGCTGCTGACTACGGCTGGATGATTTCTACCTGGAACTGTCCACGAAAGACCCGGAAAAATTTGTTGGGTCGGACGAAATTTGGGAAAAATCAACCGCCATCCTGCGAGCGAGTAGCCGACAAATCCGGCCTCGACCTCGTAGCCCGACCCAGGGCAGGGCAGCATTCTACGGCCCGAAAATTTCCGTGCAAGCCCGGGACGCCATCGGCCGCACCTGGCAAATGTCGACCGTGCAACTAGACTTCCAACCTGCCGGACCGCTTCCACCTGGAATACACGGCCCCGGACGGCACCAAGAAACAACCAATCATGATCCACCGGGCCCTCTTCGGCTCAATCGAACGATTCTTCGAGGGTGCTCTAGAACACTACGCCGGGGCGTTCCCCGCCTGGTTAGCACCCCCAACGGGTCATGGGCATCCCGGTGGCGGACACGTTCGTTCCCCACCTGGAATCCGTCATCCAACAGAACTCCAAGCACGCGGGGTGCGGGCGCGTGACACCCCAGATGATCGCATGCAGATCCGCACCTACACGCAGGCAAAAGTACCATTCATGCTGCTACCGGCGCCCGCGACGTTGAAGCGCAGGCGGTGAGCCTCCGGTTCCTCGACGGGTCCCAGCTCAACGGGGTGCCGGTGGCGCGAGGCAATCTCGCTTATCGACGAATGGGTTCGGTCACGCACCAACGAGCAACCCAATCACGACAATGTGGCAGAAAAACTATAAGTAACAAATCTGACGACACATCTATGGCTCCACACCCAAAATCACCAATTGGGGTGGAGCTTCTTAGTCAGAGTTGAGAACAGCATCGAGCCGCAAAACAAATGATTCAGGGGTGAAGCAGCCATGAGCAGCACATCAAATGAGGAATATGTCGATAGAGGAGCGGGTGATCTCGACCGCTTAGAACGCCTCTGGGCGCCCTACCGCATGAACTACATCGTGGACAAAAGCGACACCAATGGTTCAAGGAAACACCCACACTAACCCCTTCGTCGTGATCCCACACTCAGCGACGAAGACGGACTCATCGTCGCCCGCGGCACCTACGTGTACTGCGTACTCAATCTCTTCCCCTACAATTCCGGCCACATGATGGTGGTGCCCTACCGGGAAGAACCCAACCTAGAAAACCTCACCCCGGCGGAATCCGCCGAACTCATAGCCTTTGCCCGAGGCCGCCATCCGGGTGCTGGAAACCGCCTCCCGGCCCGACGCCTGCAACGTCGGCTTCAACCTGGGCCGCTCCGCCGGCGGCTCCGTCGCCCAACATCTCCACCTGCACATCGTGCCCCGGTGGAACGGCGACAGCAACTTCGTGACCGTCATCAGCGGCACAAAAGTGCTGCACAACTCCTGCGGGACACCCGCACCCTCCTCGCCCTGAACCTGGGCCGAGCTGGCCGCCGCCGACGATTCCTTCGGCGCAGCCACCACGGGAGATGCTCATGCTTAGCGTCAGCGGCCGAAAACCAGCCTCCGTAGTGATCGAACCCATCGCCCGAACCCTCACCCGATTAGGGCTCAGCCCCAACACCGTGACCGTGGCCGGCACCTGCATCACCATCGCCATTGTGGTGACATTGATACCGCTCAACCACCTGGTGTGGGCGGCCATCTCTCCGCAATATTCAGCGCCCTCGACATGGTGGACGGCACCATGGCCCGCATGCGGGGTGCCGGCACCCATTCGGCGCCACCCTCGACGCCACCTGCGACCGACTCACCGACGGTGCCCTCTTCGGGGCAATCACCTGGTGGCTGATCTACCTACCACGCCCACCCCAGCTTGATCATCGCCAGCTTCGTGGTCCTAGTGACCTCCCAAGTGATTTCCTACGTGAAGGCCCGCGGCGAAGCCTCCGGCTTCACCATGGTCGGCAGGCTCATCGAACGCCCTGAACGACTCATCCTCGCCCTGGGCGGCATCGGCACTCACCGGCCTGGGGGTGCCCTACGCTATCGATATAGCCCTATCGGGTACTCGCCGTGGGCAGCGTGTACACCGTGATCCAACGGCTTCTCGCATGGCCGCCCACAGCCAGAGAGGCGACACAACCAAGCAAACCGCCCGCCGGGGCGTGAGAATTTCCCACAGCTAGCTAAAAACCATGCCCAATGTTTTCACCACCGAGTGGTTATCCGCCCAAGCCTATCTCATGGGCTGGAAAATAGTGGGGCGACTCCGCTCCCACTCCACCGCCGCCCCTCTGCACCCGCGTCGCCGACTACGCCAGCGATGACGGCAAGGGGAATGAACCAGCTTCGCAAAAACCTGAGCCGGGTTGTTGGCCCGAACGTCACCGCACCCTGGTGCGGGACGCCATGCGCTCTACGCCGTATTGGCTGGAAGCCTTCGGCTGCCGATCGCCGGCGACCCGGGCGTCGTCAAGCGCATCGACGACCGCCTGGTGGGCAAAACCCACCTCGATGCCGCGGTGGCCGCCCCTACCGGAACCATCTTGGTGCCCCGCACAGCGGAAACTGGACATGGCTGGCATGTATTTCGCCGCCACCTACGGCACCTTCACTACCGTGGCGGAACGACTCAAACCCGGAAATCCTGTTCGACGCTTTCGTGGTTCCGCACCACCTTAGGGTTTAGGGTCATCCCCACATCTCCGCGCCGGGTTCCCCGCCCGTCATGGAGCAGCTCGCCGACGTGCTCACCGCCGGCGGCACCATTTGTTTGCTGGGGGACAGGGATCTGAAAGGCACTGGCGTGCCCGTCACGTTCTTTGGCGAGGAAACCACCATGCCTACCGGTGCGGCCCGGCTCGCCCAGGAGACCGGGGCGTCGTTGCACGTGGTGCATTCCTGGTTCGAGGGCACCATCGCTCACCCGGAATGGGGGCTAAGCGTTTCCGCCCCCTACCCACCGGCGACATTGCCGCAACCGTCCGCGCGCAGGCGGCAATCATGGAGCGGAACATTGCGGCGCACCCGCCGATTGGCATCTTTGCAACCCTTCTGGTCGGCCGATCGCAAACCTGCGTAAAAAAATCGCTACACTGTCAAGATAGCTATAATCACCCTCACGCATTCGAAAGGCGACCATGCGCATAGGTTTGGTGTGTCCCTACTCCTTCGATGAACCCGGGGGAGTCCAGGCCCACATTCTGGACCTAGCACCCACCTCATTGGCTAAGGCCATTTTGTGCACGTCATTGGCCCCTGCGGCGATGACACTCGAGGTCCCTGACTTTGTGGTCCGTGGTGGCACGAGTGTTCCCATCTCCTATAACGGCTCTGTCGCCCGCCTTTTCGTTTGGTCCCGAACCTTTACGAAGATCCGGAATTTATCATCGCCGGGCATTTTGATGTGCTGCACATTCACGAACCGAATTCGCTAGTTTTTCCTCGCCGCCCTCCAGGTGGCGGAGGGGCCGATCGTGGCCACCCATCGCGTCGGCGACCGGTTCGAAACTCGCTGAAACTGGTTTTGCCGCCGCTGCGTCCCCGCCTGAGAAAATCCGGGGGGGCATTGCCGTGAGCGAAATGGCCCGCCGGTGGCAGGTCGAACAGTTAGGCGGTGACCCGGTGCTCATCCCCAACGGTGTGGACACCCAGGCGTTTGCCCGGGGCGTGGTCCGCCGGTGCTCGGGGCGGCGGAGTTGGTGTTTCTGGGCCGGCTGGACGGGCCCGCAAAGGGTTGGATATTTTATTGGCCGCCCTGAGCGGGTTGGATCGTGGGGTGACGGTCACTGTTATGGGTGGTGGCAGTCCCCGAAACGTGCCTGGCGTGAATTTTGTGGGCCGCGTGAGCGATGACGAAAAGATTGCCATTTTAGACCGTGCCGACATCTATGTTGCCCCTAACACTGGGGGCGAAAGCTTCGGCATCGTGCTTGTGGATGGCCATGGCCGCCTGCTGTGCCGTTGTGGCCAGTGACTTGGAGGCTTTTGCCGCCGTGTGCGATGTGGAATCCGATAATCCTGCCGGTCTACTCTTCCGCACCGGTGATGTTGATGATTTGCGGGCGAAACTCCGGCAGCTCATCGACGACCCCGGTCAGCGGGCGAAACTGGTCGAAGCCGGATCTCGGCGCGCCACACTCTATGACTGGGATCATGTGGCCGCCGAGGTAGTACGAGTGTACGAAACAGTGGCCGATGGAACCACGGTCACTGTTGATCTAGTCGAAAAAGGATTCGGACATGGACCCCACCACGATTATCGCCATTATCAGTGCGGTCGTATCACCATTGCCCTGTATTGGGCGTCGAGTACCGCCAATCGGCTGCACCGGCTGCACGTGCGTACCGATGCGCCCGGCAGTCGCTTCCAGGCTTCTTTGGACCGGCGGGCCGCGGTGTTAGCCGCATGTGAGCCGCAGTTTACGGCGTTGGCGCACAGTACCGAGTCGATTCCGCTGCAGTATGAGGACGTCTTGCCCAGCGGGCCGAGAAGAACGGCGAATTTCCGTGGCCATTGCCGGTCTCACGGATCCCACCCCGGGAAGCATTGTGGATGCGGAGCCCGGGTACAGCTCGACACCGGTTCTATAATGATGCGGTGTCTGACACGGGCGCTGCGGGTGCAATCACTTGTTCGAGATTCTTCGGTTGGGTGGGCGCCCGGCTGCCGGAATATTTCGAACTCACCACCCTAGGCGTTGGCTTGGGCATTGGCTGCTGCCGGTGGCTGATGGCCCACGCGCAGCGACACAATCATGGATACCACATCAACCCGTTCCGAATCGCCAACCCACGGCTGAGCGTCCCCGTGCCCGGGTGCACCACGTCGTCGTAATAGGGGATACACGATCTGCCCCAGCACCGCCATGAGCAGCATCAACCAGGCCAGCGCCAGCGGGTATTTCGACCCATCCGTCCGCAGTAACACCACCGCCATGATGGGCCCCTAGCCACAGAATATATTGTGGCGAAAAACACCTTATTGGCCACGAGCAGCATGAAAATTAGCGTCACCCACACGATCAGCGACCCGTCCGGCGACCACGTGTCTTTCTGGGCTAAACCCTCGCAGCGCCCACGCCACGGCGAACACTAGGGGTGGCGAACATGAGCACATTGGTCACCATGATTGCGGCATCCACCCCGGCCCGGTAATCTCGTAGCTTTTCGACGCCGCATATGTCACCGAATATTCCGGCGTACGCCCGAATGCGCCCCGAACAATCATGGGGTTGCGGCAATCGACTCGATTTGTAGCCCTCGCACTCCCTGATAGGTAAAGGGTGATATTAGGCGTTGCACCCCACTCACCATTGCCACGAGGGCTGACAATCCGATGATTGTGCCCACGAATACCGCAATGTACCAATAGGTTGCTTTTCGTTTGTAGCCGCGCACCAGGCCGATGGCCAGCACCCCCGGCCACAGCTTAATCATGGTTGCTGTTCCCAGTAGCGCCGAGCTGATTCGCGGATAGTAGAACAACAACAGGGCGGCCACCCCCACCAGCACTGCGGGAATCAGGTCGAGTCGTTGCACCGAAACGTGCCCGGTGCACACCGTGAACACCGCCCAAAACCCGGCAGCCAGGATTTGGGATTTCCGGGATCTGGCCGCACCACTGTTGAGTAGCAGCACGAAAAACAGGCCATCAATAACCATGCAAAATCCGCCGAACATTGCAAGATAGTGTTCGGTGCTGCGGTGGCTAAACCAAAACACCACATGCGCCGGCCAGGTGCCTATTGCTGGGTATTCCGTCAGACCGTCGGGAAACTCGCCCCTGAGCGACGAAAAATAGTAGCGGATGTCCCCCTCAGGTATTTCAGTGGTGGCGAGAACCCCCAGGAGAATGGGGTGGCAGCGAACCACCACACCCACAGTCCCACCCGGTCGGCGGGTCGTAACTGCGACTGGGAGAATGCTAGCGATGATGGTGGTGGGGTAGCAGCAGGAGTCATGGTGAAATCTAACGAGCCCTTATCAATCGATCCTTGGTAGAACTTATGGTGCATATGATGCTGTTTATTGCAGTCTTGTTGCTCATCATGTGTGATTAGCAACCCACACCACCCCCGATTGGTGATAATTATCACTTAATCATTGTTGCTAACACGTGCGTTATCAACATTATGAGGTGCTCAACCTCACCGCATTATATCCTTAAGCCCGCATAGTCCCATGCATAACCCTCATCCCCAAGTGTGAAGGAAACCATGACCCGTCCCACCGATCATCCCGCCGGCCATCAGGAAACCCACCAGCCGAAAATTGCGGCCATTCTCGACATTGAACAACTCGACCGCTATATTTTCCGCGGCCCCGTCATCCCTCACCACCTTTACCCGCACCTTCGGTGGCCAGGTTGCGGCCCAGGCCCTCGCCGCCGCCATCCGTACCACTACAGCCGACAGGAGTGTCCACTCTCTTCACGCATATTTTGTGCGCCCTGCTGACGCCACCACACCGGTCATATTCCAGATCGACCCCCATTGAGGAAGGTGGGTCGTTCACCTCCGGCACGTTACCGCCATCCAGGACGCATCCCCCATTTTTCAGCATGCAATGCTCTTTTCCACCGCCGCGCTGACACCGGAATCGAACACTCGGACGACATGCGGGCCGTCCCGAACCGACGACATTCCACCCACCGGACACTGCCGCGCTGCCGCCCAGCTCCCGCGCCCTGCTCGCCGAATGGACCGACTGGGATATCCGGCGGGTTCCCGCCGACCGCTACGACCACAACCCCTACACCAATAGCCAACAGCTCGTGTGGTTCAAAACGAAAAACCGGCTTCCTGACGATGAAACCACCCACCTGTGCACCCTGACCTACATGTCCGACATGACTCTGTTGCACACCGCCCTGGTGCCTCACCCCAACCATCCGGTCCAATTAGCTTCCCTCGACCATGCCATATGGTTTCTGCGGCCGTTCCGGGCCGACGAATGGTTACTGTACGACCAAATTTCCCCCTCCGCCCCGCCGGCCGGGCGCTCACCCGGTCGGGTCTTTCAACCAGGCGCGGCGACCTGGTGGCCAGCGTCACCCAGGAAGGATTAACCCGGGATTTGCGCACCGGCCAGCAGTCGGTGCCGCTGAAAAACCTCGCCCCAGGGCAGCAATAAACCCGCAGGATACGCGCGGTCGGCCCCGTGCCCGGCATCTAGGTCGGCGGGACGAACTCGCATTCATGCCGTATAATTTGCACATCGTAAAAGAATCATCAGCTGAAAATTGTAAAGGGAACAGACACATGTCAGGCCATTCAAAATGGGCAACCACAAAACACAAAAAAGCCGCAAATGATGCCAAGCGTGGCAAAAGAATTTGCCCGGCTGATAAAAACATTGAGGTTGCGGCCCGAACTGGCGGTGGGGATCCAGCAGCCAACCCCACGCTGGATGACATGATCCGCAAAGCCAAGCCTCCGTCCCAACGACAATATTGAACGCGCCCGCAAACGTGGTTCCGGTGAAGAGCCGGCGGCGCCGGCTGGCAAACCATCATGTACGAAGGCTATGGTCCCAACGGGTGGCCATCCTCATTGAATGTCTTACCGACAACCGCAACCGGGCTGCACCGAAGTGCGCACCGCCATGACGAAAATCAGCGGTAACATGGCCGAATCTGGTGCCGTGAGCTACATGTTCACCCGCAAGGGCGTGGTTTCTGTGCTCAAAGGGGACCCTCAGCGAAGACGACGTGCTCCTCGCCGTCCTGAGGCCGGTGCCGAAGAAGTCAACGAAATAGGCGACCGGTTCGAACGTATGTCCGCTCCAAGCGACCTTGCCGCGATCAAGGCGGCGCTTGTCGAACGCCGGCATCGGGGTCGACGACTCGAACAAGACTTCCGCGCCTCCGTCGAAGTTCCTGGAACTCGCCGACGCGATCTTCCGGCTCATCGACGCCCTCGAAGAATCCGACGATGTGCAAAACGTCTACACCAACATGGATCTTTCCGCCGAAGTGCTAGCAGCCCTCGACGCTGAATAATTGTGGTGTCGCCCCAAACCTGTCCGACCCATATGCTACCTTCGGGGTGGTACGTGAAAACCGGTCATACCAGGGGAAACCATGCCAGTGGTCTCTATCGAAGGAATGCGCGTCATAGGGATCGACCCCGGACTGACGCTGCGGCCTCCGTCGTCCAAGCCGGCAGAGGCCGCTCTGTCATTCCCGTGGCCGTCGGCGTGGTCGCACCCCTCCGACTCCGATATCGCCCACCGGCTCCTAGAACTCAGCGAAGCCGCCAGCGACTGGCTTGACCAATACCAACCCGACGTCGGCAATCGAACGCATATTTGAACGCGGTAATGTGTCACCGTCATGAACACCGCCCACGGCGTGGGGTGTCCCTCATCGCTCGCCACCGCCCAGCGCATCGACGTCCACCTCTACACCCCCAGCGAAGTCAAAAAGCCATCAGCGGAAACGGCCGGGCGGACAAGAAAGCAAATGACCGCCATGATTACCCGCATCCTTGGGCTCACCGAAGCCCCAAACCCTGCCGACGCCTGCCGACGCCCTGGCGCTCGCCGTCTGCCACTGCTGGCGGGCCCCACTTATCACCAACCGGGAAGCCGAGGCTCGCGCTCAGGCCCAATCGCCACCAGCGCGGAATCCTGGGCCAGGCAAAACAAGCCCACCACAGCAAACACCCCACCACCCCGGAAGAACTCCAGCCCAACTCCAAACACAACACTCAACCGCGGCGCCTGGCGTCGATAAGCTGCAAGGAACCCATGATCGTCTCATCACGCGGAACCGTCATCGACATCACCGCCCACCATGCCGTCATCGAATGCGCTGGCGTCGGCTACCAAGTCCTCGCCACCCCACCACCCTCAGGCACCTCACCCGCGGCGCCGAAACCTTTATCCTCGATCACCATGATCGTCAGGGAAGAATCCCAAACCCTCTACGGATTCCTCGACGCTGCCACCATGACATGTTTGCCAATCCCTCCAAACCGTCTCCGGGCTGGTCCTAAAGCTCGCCCTCGCCGCCCAATCACTGTCATTACACCACCCTGAACTCGCCCACGCCATCACCCACGGCGACACCAAAACCCTCCATCCCCGGGGTGGGCAAACGCATGGCCGAAAAGAATGGTCGTCGACCTCAAAGACAAAGTCGCCACCTACGCCGCCCCGAAACCCCCACCCCCCGCCGCCGTCCCGCACCGACACCTACGAACAAGTGCTCGAAGCTCCTCGCCAGCCTCGGATTCGCCGAAAAACCGCCGAACCCGTTCTCACCACCGTTCTTGCCGCCGACCCCACCTCCACCACCCCGGCCGCCCTACGCGCCAGCCTGAACCTCCTCGGCAAACAATAACGATCCACCCCCAAACCACAACGGAGCACACCCACGGCAAACGTAGAAAAACCGAATTCAACCTGGCCGGCCCTCCGGGCCCACTGGCGGCGCACCCCCACCGACCCCACTGCCGCCTCCGTAGGGGGACCATCAACCCCACGCCCCTCAACACCGAAACCGACATCGAAACCACCCTCCGGCCCCGCAGCCTCGCCGAATTCATTGAGCCAACCCAAAGTGCGCGACCAACTCAACCTGGTTCTCACCGGGGCGAAAAACCCGCAACGTCACCCCGACCATGTGCTCCTCTCCGGGCCGCCCGACTTGGTAAAACCACCATGGCCATGATTATCGCCTACGAAATGGGCACCAGCCTCCGCATGACCTCCGGGCCCCGCCCTCGACGCACCGGCGACCTTGCCGCCATGCTCTCCAACCTCATGGAAGGCGACGTCCTGTTCATCGACGAAATCCACCGCATGGCCCGCCCGGCCGAAGAAAATGCTCACATGGCCATGGAGGACTTCCGCATCGACGTCATTGTCTGGCAAGGGACCCGGCGCTACCTCCATTCCCTCAGACTCTGCCCCCTTCACCCTGGTCGGCGCCACCACCCGATCCGGCATGCTCACTGGCCCCTCCGCGACCGGTTCGGCTTCACCGCCCAAATGGAATTCTACTGACACCCGACCTCACAGGTTGTGAGCCGGGCCGCCAAAATCATTGGGGTGGGCATCGACCCGACGACCGCCGTCGAAAATCGCCTCCCGCTCGCGGCACACCCCCATCGCCAACCGGCTGCTTCGCCGCGTCCGCGACTACGCCGACGTTCACGGCACCGGCCACATCGACCTCCAGGCCGTCGTGCCGCCCTCATCGTGTTCGACGTGGACGCCATGGGCATCGACCGGCCTCGACCGTGCCGTCCTCACCGCCTCATCAAAGGCCATGGCGGCGGCCCCGTCGGGTATCCACCCTCGCCATTGCCGTCGGCGAAAGAAAGCCTCCACCGTGGAAGAGGTTTGCCGAACCCTGCACCTGGTGCGGGCCGGCATGATAACTCGACCTGGCCGGGGCGGGGTCGCCACCGCCGCCGCCTGGCGGCATCTTGAGCTCGAACCACTGAAGGCACCGCATAGGAAGCTCAGCTACGGGCAGTGGTGGGGAACGCGGGGCTCACCCACCATGGATTGGCTTCTCACCCACCCACATTTCTGGAATAGTTGTGCGGTATGGATTTCTCAATCATTTTGTTGATACTCATTCTCCTCGTGCTGATGATCCCTACCTCATCATCCAACGCAAACAGCGTCGCCACCTCGATACCATCCGCCAGCTTCAAGAAAACCTCTCAATCGGCGATGTGATTATCACCACTGCTGGGTTGCATGCCATCATCCGTGGTATCGCCGATACCCACCGTGGAGTTAGAAACCTCGCCGGGCGTGGTTTTCGACGTGGGAGAAACACGTTGTGATTAAGAACCTCACCCAGGAGAAAAAGGCCCAACAGCGGCGGCTGCGGAGCCAGAACAACAACCCGTAGAGTTGCCGGCAGCCGAAAAGCCGGCGTGGATGATACCTGATGGGGCGCCACGAAGCTAGGGAGGAAGCCGCATGGTGGGGAAAGGTCACAGCTTTGGCCGGAAAATGTGGGCTGCCGCCTGAACGTGGGTGACGGCGCAGGCTAATCGCTTTTCGTATGCCACATGCCGTAGCATATTTCGGTGTGTGTGCGTGGAAAAATCAAGCACAGGTTTTACTAAGGCAATGAGGTGAAAACTGGTTGTAGCTATGTTTGCCTGGTAATACTCTAAAATACGTAGCACAGCTGATTTCCCTCATGAAATCACGAGGAGTCGGCGGTTACCGGCCAGTAAACACGTGTAAATTCAAGGAGATAGTTCATTGGCTCTGAAACGACGAAGCGGCGGGTCACGATAGAGGAAAACATGGCCGAAGAAAGCAATCGCGGTCTTTGGCCCGTTCATCATTGCTATTTATGCTGTTATTTTCTTAACCGGCGACCGCGGTGCCACCCCAAAGCACTGGCATCGACCCGCGGGTGGTACCTGTATCACTCCTGGTGCCGCAGGTGCCACCCCACCCAGGACCAGCTGCAACAGGCGAAAAATATTCTAGAAAACCGCGTCAATGGCATGCTGGGCGTGTCCGCGCCAATGTGATTGTCGACGGCACCTCGTGGTGATTACCGTGCCCGGGAAGACACTTCCCAGGCGCGCCGATGAGACAAACCTCGCAGCCGCTGTTCCGGCCGGTGGTGCAACCGGATGCCCCGGTGGATAACGACAGCATTATCAAGGCCATTGAAGAAAATAGGCAACGGGTGGGTGACCGCTGCAGTGTGATGCCCGCCGATCAGGTAAAGAAAATTTGACGAGCCGCGGAAAAAAGTCAAACAACCCCAAAACACCAAAAACACAAACAAAACAACACCCCACCCACAAAACCCCAACCAACCCCACCCACCCCAACAACACCCCAACAACAACAAAACACCACAAACCCCACAACACCACCACCCCCACCCCACCCACAAACCACCCACCCCCCCACCAACCACCAACCCCTGGTTGAGCAGACCGATCGGTGCACGGCAAACGGCTCACCGTAACGAGATTGATTCCAACCGGCCCCATCACCGGTGGTTTGAACAGCCAAACCGGCCAAAGTGGAATCAGCTTCGCCTTCAAGGCCGGCGGATAATGAAAAGGGGCTCGGAAACCTGGGCGGACCTCACCCAGAAATATTTGCAGCAGCAGGTTGCCATCACCCTGGACTCGAAGATCATTTCGGCCCTGCAGATCCAATCACCCACCCCGGTGTGGATCGGCCAGTATCACCGGCACGCACCAGTGATGAGAGCCGCCACCGGGTTGGCGAATAACCCGCGCTTACGGTGCCCTGCCGTTGAGCTTCGCCGGCGAAAACGGCGAATCCGGCGGCACGGCAGTCACCGTACCCGCATCACTGGGGTTGGCATCACTCAAGGCCGGCCATTCGCGCCTGCTGGTTTCGCACCAGTGGCACCGTTCTCCCTGTTCTTCTACCGGATTTTCGGCCTGGTCTCCTGGTGTCGCTGGTGCGCTGGCCGAAGTGCTGCGTACGGTGCCCTGGTGCTGCTCGGCCGGCCCATCGGCTACTCCCTGGACCCGGCCGGTATCGCCGGTTTCGATCATCGGTATCCGTGCGACCGCCGACTCGTTCGTGGTGCTGTACGAACGCATTAAGGACGAGATCCGGCCACGGGCGTGGCCTTCCGTTCGGCGGTGCTGCATGCGTGGGACCGCGCCAAGCAAACCATCGTGACCGGCAACTTTCAGCTGACCCTCACCGCTCCGTCGTGAGTGTGTGTTCTACGGCCGTGGGTGAGGTGTGAAAGGTTTCGCCTCTCACCCCTGGGCCTGACCACGGTGTTCGACCTGGTTGTGACTTACTTACTCACACCGCACCACTGGTGATTTGGCATCCTGAAAGCCATGGGCCGCCAAACCCGCATTCAACGGGTTGGGGAAGGTGTTCGGAGGTCGTGAAACAGCGGGGCACGGTCAAACCGGGTGCCAGCGGGCAATCCAGGTCGGCGACCAACCCCACCAAGGAGTCAGCGGAGCCAGCGGCAGAGCGGAGGAGCGAATCATTCGCACCAGCGCGCATCTTGTTGCCCAAGACGATGATCAAGAGGGAGAAGAAGTAACCATGTCTTCACCAAGCACAGCCACCCAAATCTTTACCGGTGACGGCAATATTGACTTGTCGATAAGCGCCGCACCGCATATTGGCTCACCCTTGCCATCATCGTGGTCTGCCTGCTCAGCATCACTCTCCGCGGCTTCAACCTGTATCGACTTTGAGGGGCGGCACAAAAATGAATATGCCGGCCGCAAACCTGGAAACCTCCCAGGTGGAAGAGACCTTCATTAAAGGCCACCGGGGTAGACCCTGAAACAGTGCAGATCGTGGGCAGCGGGCACCCGAATCCTGGAAATCAACTCAAACGGCTCACCCAAGGCCAGATTGATGCGGCCCGGAGGCGCTTTTCGACGCCTATAAGCCGGTCAATAGCGCAGGCTAGCAAACCCCGATGCCATCGGTGACTCCACCGTGAGCGAATCCTGGGGCAGCACCATCACCAACCGCATGCTCATGTCCATGGGCGTGTTCTCATCGCTGCATTCGCCTCATCGCCATCCGACTGCAACGCGAAATGGCTGTCGCCGCCATCCTGGCCCTGTTCGTGGACCCTCATCACCATTACCGGCCTGTACGCCATTGCTGGTTTGAAGTCACCCCGGCCACCGTGATCGGCCTATTGACCGTGCTGGCGTTCTCCTCTACGACACCGTGATCGTGTTTCGACAAAGGTGCGGGAAAACACCGCCGGCTACCTGGGCAATAAACGAATGACCTACGGCGAACACGCCAACCTTGCCATCAACCAAACGGTGATGCGGTCAACTCCACCACGGTGATTTCCGTGCTGCCCATCCTGGCACTCCGCGATCGTGGCCGTGTGGCTCATGGCGCGAAGCACCTCAAAGACCTGGCATTAATCCAGCTCATTGGCGTGATTTGGGGTACCGTCTCCTCAATCTTCCTGGCCACCCCTTCCTGGTGAGCATCAAGAACCGCACCAAGGAATGCAAGGAACATAACGCTGAGGTCGCGGATTCCGGGCCTGGCTGGCCAGCGGCGAAACCGCTGAGGAGCTGAAGCGGAAGAAATCGAAAAGGAACGCTCCCGCGCCGAAGCTGCCGCCGCACAGCGTGCGGGGGCCGGAATCGAGCGAGCCGCCGGCCTCGGGATCCGGCACAAGTTGGCGCCCCGGCCATAACAACTAGGCGACTCATCAATCATCGCCGCCCACCCAACATTCATGGGTGGGCGGCGATTTTAGTCCTGATGCCGAATCCGCCACCGTGAAGGGCGTCGACAAGCGGGACAGGGGTACCATTTAGCCATGGCATCGCAGACCACAACCCGTTCACTCTCGCCCTCATCATGGCAACAATCTTGCTTGTTACCGGGTGCAGTAACAATAAAAACCGAAGAAACCAAAGCAGAACACCTATCCGGTTACGTGCTTGATGACTACCTTATTAACACCAACGTCACCACCGGTATTGGTTTTTCCAGCAACATCCACCAACTCGTGGGGGCGCGTCTACCCCGGCGCATTCGTCAACGTGCCCGAAGGACAACGCATCTCAACACCGACCTAGTAGAAGCACGAGCACTACCAGGTGCCCCCATGCGGGTGGAATACCAAATCGCCGACAAAGTCGTCTATTCCGACGGGCAACCCGTCACCTGCGATTCATTCCTGCTCGCCCAAGTCGCCGCCACCTCCCGGCCCCTCTTCGACTCTACAACCCCCTGATGGACCAAATCGACACCATCAACTGCCAACCGAAACAAAACCGCCACCGTTGTATTTCTAAAGGCAACTTCGCCCGCTGTGCTCCTCTTCAGCGGCGGCACCTCCCTGCCCGCCCACGCCACGCCGCCAAAGCCAACATGAGCCTTCGCCGACCTACAACACCGCCCTCCACAACCGCGACCTACCCTGCCTCCAACAAGTCGCATAAGTCTGGAACAGCGGCTTCGACTCGAAAGTATCTGGACCCGCACTGCAAGTAAGCTCCGGCCCATTCCTCGTGCAATCCGTAGCTCCGACGGCGCGCTGTCACCTGGTGCGCAACGACAAATACTATGGAGAACCCCGCCGTACTAGACAAACCCATCGTCTACCCCAGGCACCGACCTGCACAACTCGCCGACGCCGGCAACCTCCACATCGCCGAAGCCGACAGCAAAACCGACACCAACTGGATTGACCGAACGACAACAAAAACCCCTACATCGTCAAAGCAAACCCCGGAGTCCTCGCCCGAACTGGCCTCATCCTCGCTAGCGCTGGCGTGCTCGCCGACCAAGCCGACCGCTAGCATCGTTGCCGCCTGCGTCGACCAGGCCGCTGTCGCCCAGGCCTCATCACAAAGAATCCGGGGTAGAGAGTACAACCCGTAGCGCTCCGAACCATCCGTCCGGCGACAGCATCGCTACCCACCTCAAAGAAATCTCCGACCAACACTTAGGGGTCAATATCGACCAAAGCCAAAAACTCACACGGCAAAACCATCCGCATCGGCTACTTTGCTCTGCTGACAACACAGCAAAATGGCCATGGTGGCGGCCATCAGAGCCTCCTGCGAACCAGTATCGTCATCACCATCCTCGACGTCTCCAACGAAGCCGCATCGGTCAGCAACCTCCCTTCAGCTACCAAGACGAAGACGGGGTAGACCAAGCAACCGACGGCAAAGCAGACGCCGTACCCAGCACTCATGACCCCCAATTCAGCTTCTACGTGGCGAACCCAGCATCCGACATCGAGGTGGCCCGCCGCGAAGAAAACCTCAGCTGGGACTACACCGCGCACCATACCGCTCGCTGTCCAACCCGCGTGCCTCGTGCTCACCAAATCCGTGGAAGGCATCGCCGAAAACACCGACCTGTTCGGAGTGGGCTGGAACATGGACCCAGGTAAAGATAACCGCACACTCAACACACACCATACCCGACAACACACCAATCAAACGGAAACCTCATTGGAAACTCATTGGAAACCAAAGAATTTGTGGCACGGATAGTCAAACCCCTAGGTTAGTACTGACCTCAAACGTGTAGAGAATCTCTACAGGAAATATGACTGACCACCACACCACCCGTCGCACCCAGGTCCAGAAGCCCTCCGACAAAACCCGATCCGTGCCTTTCCCGACACCCGGCGTAATATTCGAAGACCTCACCCCGTACTCGCCGACGCGGGAAGCACTCCGACTCCTCGTCGACGACCCTGGCCGCCGCCGCCACAACCATGAGGCGGAACTCATCAGCGGCCCTCGACGCCCGCGGCTCCCTCCTCGCATCAGCCGTCGCCACAAACTAGGGGCTAGGGCTACTCCACCATCCGGAAAAAGGCAAACTCCCACCGCCAGTCATCACCCAAAGAACACGCCCTCGAATACCTGGCAGCCGCGCTCGGGACTCCCCGCAACGGTATCGACCTCACCGGCATCGTCCTCATCGACGACGACTGCCGCAACCGGCGGCACCCTCCTCGCAGCCCACGACCCTCATGCACCGACATGGGCGGCATGGTGGCTGGCCAGCCGTCGTCTCGAAGTCACAGGCCTGGGCGGGCGCGACCGACTCCCCAGACGCCCCCACTCTACGTCGTCAGGAACCTAAAACTACCCGCCCACCCGCGCCCCAAACACACAGCAACGCGAACCCGGAAGAGACTTTATTTGCAACGCTCCCCTCATGGGTTGCGTTCCGCCTCCTGACACACCCAACAAAGCGTGCAGTAACCAGATACGGGCAAGAAAGGCGAACAGCACCATGACCTCATCGCGGGCTACCAAAACCGCAAACAGTCCTCCAACACGATGCGAAAGCATGTCGGCACGCCTAGCCCGCAGCCTCACCGGAAACCGGGTGAAAAGTCAACCCCGTCCTCGAACCCTCCTGAGCATCCACCGGATTCCACCAAAGCCGACGTGGAACTCCTCTCCCGCGCCTACGACACCGCAGAACGCCTCCACGAAGGCGTATTCCGCAAATCCGGGGACCCCATCACCCACCCCCTGGCCGCAGCCTACCATCGCCGCCGAAATCGGCATGACACCACCACCATCATCGCCTCACTGCTCCACGACACCGTCGAAGACACCAGATACTCCCTCGACGACCTCACCACGCTGCTTCGGTGAAGAAGTAGCCCGCCTCGTCGACAGGGTCACCAAACTCGATAAAGTAGCACTAGGGGCGGCGGCGGAGGCAAACCATCCGAAAATGGTCGCGCAGCCATGGCCCAAGACCCACGAGTGCTCGTCATCAAAGTAGCCGATCGGCTGCACAACATGCGCACCATGCGGTTCCTCCCAGAAAAACAGGCCAAAAAGCCCGCCAAACCCTCGACGTCATCGCCCTCGCACACCGCCTGGAATGTCCAGCGTCAAATGGGAACTCGAAGACTCTCCTTCGCCATCCTCTACCCCAAAAATACGACGAAGTGGTGCGACTCGTCGCCGACCGAACCCTCACGCGACCGCTACCTTCAAGAAATCATATCGATCCTCCAACAAGGACTCAAAGAAAAACAACATCGATGCCGAAGTCAAAGGCCGACCAAAACACTACTGGTCGAGATCTGCAAAAATGGTCATGCGCGGCAAAAGACTTCGAGCGAAATCTTCGACCTGGTGGGCATCCGAATCCTCGTCGACAACCTCAACAACTGCTACGCAGCCATCCCGGAGTAGTGCACTCCTATTCGCAGCCATGCCCGGCCGATTCAAAGACTACATTTCCTCCCCAAAATTCAGGTGTACCAATCGCTCCACACCACAGTCATGGGCGACGGCGGCAAACCACTAGAAGTACAGGTCCGCACCCACGAAATGACGTCAACGCGAATACTGGCATTGCCGCCCACTCGGCTGGGCCAAAACCAAAGGGAGCCACTCCGGGGAACAAGCAGAAATCGACCAAATGGCGTGGATGTGCCAACTCTTAGACTGGCAGAAAGAAGCAGCAGAGCCCCAACGAATTCCTCGACTCCTCCGCTACGACCTACAGCAAGCAAATCTTCGTGTTCACCCCCAAAGGGGATCTGGTCAACTCTGCCCGTCGACGCCACACCAGTCGACTTCGCCTACACGGTGCATACAGAAGTGGGGCACCGGTGCATCGGGGCGAAAATCAGCGTCAAACTCGTGGCGTTGGAATCGAAACTCAAATCGGGTGACCGGGTGAAATCTTCACCTCCAAAGACCCCAAGGCGGGACCCTCCACGAGACTGGCAAGGTCGTGATCTCCCCGCAGCCAGGCAAAATCCGCCAATGGTTCGCCAAAGAACGCCGGGAAGAATTCTCGAAGCCGGCCGGGACGCACTAGTCGCCGAAGTGCAACGCGGCGGGCTCCCAATCCACCGACTCTTCACCGCCCAATCAATGCAAAGGCGGTGTGCCACGGAACTGCACTATGCGGACGTGGATGCGCTCTACACCGCGATCGGGGCGGGCGGCATTTCCGCTCGCACGTGGCCAACCGGCTGATGGCGGCATTTCGGGGATGCCGACGACGCGGTCGACACCCCTGGTGGCCCGTGCACCCCCCTTCAACGAGCTTGCGACGGCGAAATCGCAGGCGTCGAAAACGGCTCCGGCATCCTGGTAGAGGCAGCCGGATGTCGCGGCGAAGCTCGCCAGGTGCTGCATGCCGGTGCCGGGGGACTCCATTTTTCGGGTTTTGATGACCCGCGGCGGTGGTGTCGGTGCACCGAACGGACTGCACCAACGCGGAAAAGCTCCGCCAGAGACGCAACTGTTGGTGTCGGTGGCGTGGGGCGTCGGAAGGCAAGTCGGTGTTTCAGGCAGACGTTGCGGCTTGAGGCCTTTTGGATCGCGCCGGGTTGTTGATGGAGCTCACCCGGGTGATTAATGAGCAGCGGGTGTCGGTGGTAACCGTAATTCCCACGCATCGGAGGATCGGGTGGCCATGATTCGGTTCACGTTTACGGTGTCGGACACGAAGCAGCTGGGGTCGCTCATGACTCAATTGCGTAATACCGAAGGTGTGTTCGATGTGTACCGGGTACATCCGGCGGTTAAAGCACAGGAGGCAGCAGGAAAACCCCACCCGATCTTGCTCTTACGGGTGGGGCTTTTCGACGTGAACCTCTCGGCTGGGGCTAGGAGTTACCGGCCAGTTGAAGTTCGGGATCTTGCCCGCGAAGGTAATGACCGAGGTGATGACGGTCAGGATGGTGCCAATAACAATCCATTCACCAATCTTCTTAGCAGGAGACTTTGCCGGTCTTCTCATCCCGGGACATGCCGCGGAGCTCACCACTGCCGGAGTTAGCATCTTCGCTTTCGCTGAGGATGTGGATGCGGCTGCGGTTTGCTTGGGTGGTAGCGGCGGCGCTGGACTGCTCGGCCATGGCGGTGGTGGGCGGTCATAGCTCCGGTGGTGACAGCGGTAGCGGTGGCAGCAGAGCCAGGAGAGCCTTACGAGGAGAAAAGTTTCATTGGAGTTATTCCTTCAGTGGAGTCTGTCTTGCAGAATGAATCTTCGGTAAGTTTAGCGAAGTTCACCAACGCGCAAGGGAATTCTCAGGTTAAACTACTGGTACATTTTGTTCTGAAATTCAGGATATGCCCTAGTTGATTATGAGTGTTTCACCAGCGATTATTACCCCAATTCGGGTGCTTTTTACGCGTAGTGTGGTCGAGGGCGTGCGATTCCCAACTATCGCAGCTGCGTCGTTTTAGCCAATTTTTGGACTCGCTGGTGATATTGAAAACGTTGGTGAGGGTCTTGAAGATGGTGCTGATCAAATCCAACCACTCCTTGACCTTCTTTGCGTTCAAAGGCCGTTGTCATCCGGGAGAGAGCGGTCACAGCCCTCCAACAACCCGCTGCCTTTTTCCTTGTCTTTTTCGGTAGTCGGTTCTTCCGACTTGTGCTCACTGGTGGTAGCCGTGCAGTTGTCGTTTCCTTGGATAGAGGCGGCAGTGCTGCTCTCTTGAGCCATTGCTGGTGTTGCCGAAATCAGGAGACGTTGCGGCGGCGGCAGCAATAGATGCGGATAAAACGCATTTCATGTGAATGCCTACTTTCCAAGTTTGAAGAGTATGAGGATGTCAACCTTTCACACGGATTGTTAGCGAATTGATGCGATGAAAGATCGCTACCAACAAGATATGTCGTTCGGTACGAGTAGCAAGAAAAAACTTGGTGAATATCACTGAGTTAATATATTAAGAAACCATTATATTTTTGGGATTTTTCGCTGATTTTTATGGTGTTGACTGCAAAGAACCACTGCAACGTGGCACACCATGGGGGTGGACGGGGCGATGAAAAACCGGGCAGCCACCCCGATAGTGGGAGTGCCCGCCCGGCCGTCGATACGCTAGCTGGTCACGGTAGCCGATTTCTGATCTTTGACTTCCTTTGCCGGTTTGCCGTCGCCTTGGCAGCGCCCTCGACGCCATTCTTGGCGATCTTGTCCAAGACCTCCAGGCCCTTGTCCGACACCTTGCCGAAATACGCATACTTCGGCGGCAGCGCGTCGCCCCAGTTGAGGAAGAACTGCGAACCAGTTCGTCAGCCCTCGCCTGAGTTCGCCATGGCGATGGAGCCCCGCGGATAATTCACCGGCTGCTCGGCCGCGGCACCCGATGCCTCATCCACCGGGTATTCGTCGGCGAATTTGAACCCGGGCCGCCGGGCCGGTACCGGTCGGGTCGCCGCATTGCAGCACCTTAATGCCGGCGGTGGTGAGACGATGGCACACCGTATTGTTGTAATAGCCCGATTCCGCCAGGTGCGTGATCGCGTTGACCGTGCACGGTGATGCCATCGATCGAGCTCATGTCCACCTCGCCCTCGTCGTGGTCAGCTTGACCTTGGCCGTGCCCTTTGCCGACACCTGTTCGGTTTTCGGCAACGACACTTCCTTCGCGGCCTCGCCGTTCTTGTCATATTTGCAGGTTACGGTGTCGCCCAATGCCTTTGCCCGCTTCGCGGTGAGCGGTCGCACCTCCGGCGTGGCTGCAGTTGTAGCTTTGCGACGCCGCCTGGTCCTGCTTATGCTCATTCCCGGTGTATTTGGTGGCCCACTATGCCGCCCACGATGACCACTAATTGCCACGGCGGCGGCAGTCACCACACCCAGTGGCTTCATTTTCTCCGCCCGGTCGCGGGACTTGATTGTCCTTATCCAGGCTTTGCATCGCAGCTTTGCGGCGTTGATTATTATCGCTCACCCTTACACTTATCCTTACACGCGAGAAATAGTACAGCTATCAACCTTAACCCAAGCAAAAAACCAAATGCAACGGTCTCATGTAAGGTGGTCGCATGGCTAGCAGTTCATTTTCATGGCGAACCCGCCCCATACCATCGGTGACCTCGCCCGCATTGGGCACCACCCTTCCCTAACATTTCGCTTGTCGACGCCACCCTGGCCGACATCACCAACGACACCATCGCCGGAACCCGAGTGATCTTCAACGTTTTCCCCTCCATCGACACGGGCGTGTGTGCGACCTCCGTGCGCCGCTTCAATGAGGAAGCCGCCGGCCTGGACAACACCACCGTGGTGTGTGTTTCCCACGACCTGCCGTTCGCCCTGGGCCGATTCTGCGGTGCCGAAGGCATCAATAACGTTGTTGTCGGCTCCGCCTTCCGCTCCTCGTTCGGCGCCGACTTTCGGCCTCACCCTCACCGACACGCCCTGGCCGGGCCTGCTCGCCCGCGCCATCATTGCCAGCCGACGCCACCGGAAAGATTGTGTACACTCAACTCGTTGAAGAGATCGGTTCGAAACCTGACTACGAGGCAGCCATCGCCGCCCTGAAAGTAAGACACGCCGGTGTTCTTGACGATTCTTGATGGCATCTGCGCCACTAACAACCTCTGCCGGTGGCACTGTTAGGCTAAACCGCATGGAAATCCCGGGTTTTGCCACCGGCCCCTATAAAACCAATTGTTATGTGCTGGTTGACGGCGAACATGCCACCATTATCGACCCGGGCATGCACGCCGCCACCCACCTCATTGACTATTTCACCGAGCACCACATTGAGCCGCGAACGCATCCTCTTGACCCACGGGCATATCGACCACACCCGGGATGCCGCATCCTGGCTGCCCGGTACCGCATCCCTGCCCACATCTCACGAGGCGGACGCCTTCATGCTCACCGACGGTTCCGGCGTGTCCCCGGAATCCCTCATATTATTCGACACCAAAAATATGACCCCCATCGCGGATCTTCGGTTCTACCAGCATGAAGACGTGCTCGACATTGGGGAAATGCGCCTGTTATCAAACATGCCCCGGCCATTCGCCCGGCAGCGTTATGCTGGTTGGCGACGCCGTGGCCTTCACCGGTGACGTCCTCTTTAAAGGCAGTATTGGTCGCACCGACCTGGCCGATTCTTCCCCCGCTGACATGGATAACACCTCAGCAAACAGGTCATGGGACTTTCCGACGACCTCCAGGTTCTTCCCGGGCATGGGGCCACCACCACCGTGCGGGCCGAAAAGCGCAGCAATCCATTCCTCGCCGACTACGCGTAGCCCGATACCGGGCAATGCTAAAAGTAGTCATTTGTGACCGATAAGAAGCTCAATAAGATTTCCAGCCCCAAGGGGGTACCCGACTATGTTCCGCCAAACTCTGCGCAATTCATCGCCGTGCGCGACACCTTTGCGCATCACATCCGGATAGCCGGCTACGAACACATTGAGCTGCCCATTTTCGAAGACACCACCCTGTTTGCCCGCGGGGTTGGGGAATCCACCGACGTGGTGTCCAAAGAAATGTACACCTTCGCCGACCGGGGCGGCTGCCCGCAGACCCTCCGGCCGGAAGGCACCGCCGGCGATCATGCGCGCGGTCATCGAGCACAATCTCGACCGGGGCCAGCTGCCCGTCAAACTCGGATATTATGGGCCATTTTTCCGCTACGAACGGCCCCAGGCCGGCCGGTACCGGCAGCTCCAGCAGGTGGGCGTGGAGGCCATTGGCGTGGACGATCCCACTCTCGACGCCGAGGTGATTGCCCTGGCCAACCGGTGCTTCAGCAGCATTGGGTTGAAAGACTCACCGCTTGGAGCTCACCAGCCTGGGCGATGCCACCTGCCGGCCCGCCTACCGGGAAAAACTGCAGGAATTCCTCCTGAGCTGCCCTCGACGACGCCACCCGCCACCGCGCCGAAATCAATCCGCTGCGGGTCCTCGACGACAAACGCCCCTGAGGTTCAAGAACTCACCGCGGACGCCCCTCATGTTGGACTATCTGTCCCCCAGGCCTGGGAGCACTTCGAAGCGGTGACCGGCTGCCTTGACGATTTGGGCGTCACCTATGTTATTAACCCCGCGCATGGTTCGCGGGCCTCGACTACTACACCAAAGACCTGTTTCTGAATTCGTCCACGATGGGTTGGGGGCCCAATCCGGCATCGGCGGTGGCGGCCGCTACGACGGGCTCATGGCCCAGCTTGGTGGCCAGGAACTGTCCGGCATCGGGTTCGGCCTGGGCGTCGACCGGGCCCTGTTGGCGCTAGATGCCGAACACACCCAGGGTGGCGGACCCGGCCCGCTGATGTATGGATGTTGCCTGGGCGCCCCGGCCAAGCGGCGGCTGCTCACCCTCGTCAATGAGCTTCGGGCCGCCGGCATTCGCGCCGACATGAGCTACGGTGATCGGGGCCCTCAAGGGGGCTATGAAGGGCGCCGACCGGGCCGGGGCCCGGTTCGCCCTGGTGCTCGGGGATCGGGAACTCGACGCCAGGTCTTGTGGCCGTCAAAACCTGGTCGACCACACCCAAACCGATGTGCCCTGGGCCAGGTGGTGGAAACCTAGGCCACCACGTCCGTGGCCAGTAGCCCATACTGGGCCACGTCAGCGGGCACCCCGGTGCAGCTCGGCCCCCGGGCGATCCTCTGAACACGAACCCTGACTGTTCCGCTACCCGGCGCGATGCCGTGTTGGTGGCCCGGGTGAGCACCACAATCCGATCCACCCCGGCGTTAATGGCGCAGGGTGGCGGCGAGCCGGACCGCCTGGGTTGTGAGAGGCCCCGGCTCGCGCGCCCACGGGTGGGTGTTGTAGCTCGCGGATATGCTGTGGATCCCCAGGTGGTGCGGTCGAAGCGTGATGATCCCGGCCATCCGGCCGACTCGTCAGTGGGTCTTCATACGCCCACCGCACTCGGATTTTTCACGAATTCTTCGGCGTCGGCCCGGGTGTAGGCGCTGGGGATGTGCAGGTATTTTGTGGTTTCGGGTCGACCGCGTTGGCTACGATCTCGTCGACGTCCGCCAGTGACACGTCGCGGAGAATCACGTGCTCGTCTTTGAGCTCCGGGGTGGGGATGGGCCATTCTGAAGGGGGGCCGCAGCATGGGGGTGTTCATCATGGATTCTCCTCTAGAAGGTATTCGCAGGTAGGGAGGGTAAATTCTACCTTTGCCACGGGCGGGCACGGCGATGAGTTCCCGATTGAGTAGTTTCGCACGGGTTTGCGAGGCCACGTTGGCTTTGAGCCCCATGCGCTCGGCGATTTTGCTGGTGTTGGCGGGTTCAGGGTCCGAGGGCTGCCATGGGCGTGGCAGAAAATCAAGCTCCCGTTCGCCTCAAGTGTGCGAGGGCGGGCGGTGTGCAGTGGCCCATGCGGTGATGACGTCGTCGTGATTTTGGGCCACGGTGTCGGCGGTGACCTGGTTGTGGTGGTCGATTTCGGCCTGCGCCCACAGCAGCGATCCGACCGCCTGGATCAGGTACGGGTAGCCGCGGGTGAGCGCCGTCGCTGCCATCAACCCGGCCTCGTCGAATTGTTTGCCGCCCTCATCCATGGTTTCCCGCAGTGTGGTGGCCACATCCCGGTCGGTTACCATGTCGAGTTGGATGGTTTCGGCGCGGCGCAGAAATGTCATGCCGGGGTGGTTCATGAGGTCGTTGATTCCCTGCACCAGGCCGGCGCCGCTGAACGCGATATTGAGGTCGTCGCGGCGCGGGTCCTGGATGGTGGTGGCGAGTTCCCGCATTTCCTCAATGGGCACCGACTGCACCTCGTCAATGGTGATGAGCACCCCGTCGACGGCGCGGAGTAGGTCCCGCAGCATGGTGTTGAGTCGGCTCCGGGCCTGGTTGCGTGCTCGACCGCCATGTTGACGCCGCCCAGGCCGGCGATGGTGATGCCGGTGATTTTACGGTTGCTTTGTTGACGCCGGGTCCGTCACCGCCCGAGGGAATGACGGTGTGCATGAGGTGGTGGATCATGTCTTGCCGCGGGTCGGCCCGCAGCACAATCCACCCATATTGTGCGGCAATGTCTTCTGAATTCGTTGAGGAGCACGGTTTTCCCAATGCCACGCGTCCCCACACCAGGGAGGCGCGGATGGGGTTGCCCGGTCGAAAAGCCCGAGGTGGAACGAGCGAATCCATTCGTCCCGGCCGGCAAGGTAGAGGGTGACATGCCGAAGCTGGGACGGAACTGGTTACGGTACTGTTGATTCATAACTACCGGCCAGTGTAACCGATAGGGTGGGCGTCGAAAAGCGCTTAACACTCCGTGACGGTTACCGGCAGCCCTAAAATGACCGCCAGCCCGCCCATGGCGGTTTCCTTTATAGTTACTCATCATGTCCCGGCCGGTGGCGGCCATGGTGAGGATCGCCCTCGTCAAGGCTTACCCGGTGGATGCCGGTTTCCAGGCAGGCCAGGCGGGCAGCGTTCACCGCCTGCACCGCGGCGATGGCGTTGCGTTCGATGCAGGGGATTTGCACGAGCCCGCCCACCGGGTCGCAGGTTAGCCCCAGGTTGTGTTCCAGGGCGATTTCCGCCGCGTTTTCCACCTGCTCCGGGGTGCCGCCCAGCACCTGGCACAGGCCGGCTGCCGCCATGGCTGCCGCCGACCCGACCTCGCCTTGGCAGCCCACCTCGCGCCGGAGATGCTCGCGTTTTTCCTTGATGAGCATGCCGATCGCCCCCGCGGCCAGCAGGAATTCGCGTACCCGGTCCGGGGTGAATGGGGGCCGAAAGTCCCGCACGTAGTGCATCACCGCCGGTATCACCCCGGCGGCCCCATTGGTGGGCGCGGTCACTACCCGGCCGCCAGCCGCGTTTTCCTCGTTCACCGCCAGGGCAAACAAATTCACCCATTCCATCGCGGACAATGCATCCCGCGTAGCTGAATTGGGCGGCCAGAGCCGCTGGTACAGTCGGGCGCCCGGCGGGTCACCTGCAACCCGCCCGGGAGCATGCCGGGGGTAATCACGCCGGCGGTCACGCACCCCTGCATGGTCTCCCACACCGTGTCTATGTGTCGAATGTGTGTTTCATCGGTGCCGTGGATGACGGTTTCGTTTGCCGCCATGATTTCGGGAATGCTCATGTCGTGCGCCCGGCATTGGGCCAATAATTCCCGCAGGTTTGAAACGGGTAGGGGAGTGTGATGTTCTGCGCGGCGGCGGCTGCACCGGCGGCGTTTGCGTCCCGTGCCGCCAGCTCCTTGCTGGTGAGCACAAACCCGCCTCCCTACCGAGAAAAATAGCGGCGCCGATAGTCGCCGCTGATGAAAGGTCATGCCATTGGGGTGATCCGGCAGGGCGGTGGGGTCGAAAACAATTTCGTATTCGATTCCGCCGATTTCTCCACCGGGGGAATGATCGTCCCCGGCACCGGCGGGTGTGTGGGATCCACCGTCGCCGGGTCACACCCTTGTAGCCCCAACAGCACGGCCCGATCCGTGCCGTGGCCCCGCCCGGTTGCCGCCAGCGACCCGTGCAAAATCACCGTCACCGTGTGCGGATCGGACCCGCCAATGCCCGCGCGCACGTCGGCCATGAACGTTGTTGCCGCCCGCATCGGGCCCACCGTGTGTGACGATGACGGGCCCAATGCCCACACTAAATAAGTCCACGATACTAATGGTCGCTAATTCTTATTCTAACTGCGCTTTTCAATAAGCAAAGCCAATTCCGTCCCGTAATGATCCGCAAAGGTTTTTGATGCGGCCGGCCCGACTCGGTGATAATCACGGCCCGCGGCAGATGCCCGCCGACCGGGGTGGCTCATGGCGCGAATCACCACCTGCGGCGCCGCGGTTTTGGCAACAAACACGCACTGGGTTGCCGCACCCACCTCGGAAGAGCAGCCTCGATATGGGGTGCGGAGGTCAATCGTCATCTGCCGACCATTCTGTCGCCGCGCGGCAAGCCACGCCACGATGTCACCGTTGGTAAAGTAGCGCTGCAAATTTTCCCTCCGAATACACCCGGGTATTTCCCATGCGACGCCGCCACCAGCTCCCCAATGGTGGCATTCGGCCGGTGAAATCGTCACCCGGCCGGCCCGCACCAGCTGCAACGCCGACACCGGCTGAAGCAGCTCGTCCCGAATCTTGGTGATGGTGCGCACCGTGTCGGGGTTCGGCTCCGCAATCGGCTGGCTGCCTTCCCATACCGGGCCGTGACTGATCGCGTTCCGCAGGTCCGCCAGCTCTAACCAGATCGTCCGCCTGGTCTGCAGTGATAATCTCATCCCTGTTCCGCCTGCCGCACCATGGTGCTCAAACGACGTGTGGTGGTGTGCGTCTAATGCCCGGCGTAAATACTCCTCAATCTCGTTAAACGCCGCTAAAAACGGGAATGCCTGATGCTGATGTGTGCGAGAATCTATCACCCACCCCAGCATATTCTTCTTTTTGCATTCTTGAGGCGGGTAATGCAAAACGTGACAAAGTTCAACGTGGAGTGAACAATAGGTGGCACATGAGCGCACAAACATCAGGCAACAGGTGATCGTATATGGAAACCGACATAGAAATCCCGGACATTATGACCGTCACGCCAACCTTGAAGTCATCTCCGGCACAAAATTCACCGACTTCACCATTCCAGCGACCGGGCTCACCCTCATCCACACCGGGCGGGAACAAGCATCCACCACATTAAGCATGACCCTCGCCGGGCCGCATGCGGCCCTGCCGCTGCCTGCATCACCATCACCACCGTCGATGGGCGCACCTACCGTGATGATCGCCGCCGCTTCCAGCACATCGCCCTGGCCGGGGTGCCCGGAAATCGACAGCCTGGAACGCCTCGTCACCGTCCGGGCGGTTATCCGGGAACAAGCTGCCCTGGCATCAACACCTGGTGAAAGCTCCACCCCGCAGCATCGACAACATCCCCTTCTACACCCAGGCCGCTGAACTCCTCGGCTTCACCATGACCAACGACGACGCCACCACCCTGGTTGGGGAACTCGACACCCTGAGCCGCCTGGTGCTCCGCATCCTGCTCGCCATCATGGCCCGCCCCGACGCCGACCTGCTCATCGTGGACGACATCGACCAGCTGCGTAGCATGGAGCTCCGCAATAAACTCCTCGTGAAACTCCGCGACTCACTCCCAGCTCAAACCGGTCATCGCCACCAGCGTCAACTCCGACTTCACCTACCTGTGCCACAACCATGTGACCCTGACAACCGACACCTACCAGATCACGGCGGTGAACCAACTGAGCCTCCTCCACATCGGTACTGAACTTCGCCGCTTCGGTCGCGGTAAACTCCCACCCATCGCCCCTCAGCGTCGTCATGCTCCTGCCGCTCCTCTTCGGCGGGCTCTCTTTGTGTGGAGCTACTGGGATCCCATCGGGCACCTCAACAGTCTTCCCGTCGCCCTCGTCAACTCCGACAAGGGCGCCATGATAAAGGGCAAACACACGGTAGCCGGCGACCAAATCGTCGACAAGCTCATAGAATCCAAAGCCGTCGACTTTTACCAAGTCACCCCCGACGACGCCCGCGAAGGCATCGCCAACGGCACCTACTATTTCCGCCATCGAACTCCACCGACTTCCTCCGAGGCCGTAGCCAGCGCCAACATCCCACCCCGGCACCAAGCCACCCTCAACGCCGTATTCAATAACACCAACGGCCTGCTCGGCACCGCCCTCGGCAACCAGGTCGTCACCCGGGTGCTTGCTACCATCAACGAAAACCTGGGCAGCCAAATGGTCAACCAGCTGCTCGTCGGCTTTCGGCACCATCGACCAGGGCCTCCACAAGGCCGGGGATGGTGCCATAGCCCTAAGGAAGGCTCAGGCAAAGCCCTCGCGACGCCTCCCGGCAAACTCGCCGACGGCAGCAAACAACCAGGCGACAACCTCAAAACCGCCAAAGACGGCGCCGCCGAACTCGACCAGGGCGCCCAAACGCTCGCCACCAACCTCGGCACCGCCGATGGTGCCGCCAGCCAACTCGCCGACGGGCTCACTCAAACTCACCGACGCCACTCGACAACCTCGGCGCCGGCGCTAGCCAAATCAGCAACGGCGTCAACCAGGTGGTCGGCCCCGCCCAAACGCTCGCCCAAACCCAACAACAACTCCTCACCCTCCTCATTAACCTTTCCGACAGGTGCGGGGCCTCAACTCTGCCCCAAACCAACCAATTCGCCGACCAAATCGACGCCACCATCACCACCATCCAAACCAACGGCATCCCGCCATCCCCCAACCCCGACGGCACCGACCCGCTCAGCCAACTCACCAAACTCTCGCCAACGGCGCCAGCGAACTCCACCGCCAACTCACCGACCCCAACGCCGAATACCGGGGTGGCATCAACAAGGCCGCGAGACGGCGCCGGCCAGCCTCCGAAGGCCTCCACAAACTCTCCGACGGCTCCCAACGCCTCGTTCTCGGCACCAAAAACTTGCCGACGGCACCTCCAAACTCGCCGAAGGATCCGAACAACTCTCGGTGCCCGCTAACTCGCCGACGGGCCTCGTCACCCTCGACGACGGCATGGGGGAGCTCGCCTCAAACTCAACGAAAGTGCCCAAAAGTCCCACGCCTGCCGACGGCGCCGCAAAAACTTCTCACCCCCGTCGCGGAAAGCACCCCAAAGGACAACCTCGAGCATATTCCGGCATGGGGCTCACCCCATGTTCATCTCCATCGGCCTCTTTCTCGGCGCCACCGTCACCTTCATGCTGTTGCACCCCCGCAACCGCCGCGCCATCGACTCGGGGCTATCCCCTCCGTGCCGTCCTCGCCTACCTGCCCGCGGCCATCGTGGGCATCACTCAAGCCACCATCATGTTCCTCGTCCAACGCTTCGCCTTAGGCCCTGCACGCCATCAACGAACTCGGGCCTGGGCCAGCATGTGCCTCATCGCCGTCACCTTCATCACCATCACCCAGGGCCTCAATAACATTTTTCGGCGTCACTGTGGGCCGGGTCCTGTGCCTCGCCCTCATGACCCTGCAAATCGTCTCCTCAGGCGGTCTCTACCCGCCCGAAACCCAACCGGCACCACTACGCTGGTTTCACACACCATCGACCCCGCATGACCCACTCCGTCAACCTGCTCCGCCGCATGATCTTCGGCACCGAAGCCATCTCACGACCACCGCGCCCCCCAGGCGCTCCTGGCCCTCATCATTATTTTTCACCCTGTTTCACCGCATCCATCTTCTCCGCCTACCGGACCGCCGCTGGCAATGAAAGACTTCCGCCCGAAGTCTCCTCTAGTCCGAATAATCACCAGCGGCGCCCGTCGCAAAGCAGCGGTGGGTGGTTACAGGGGACAGCTCGACATCTGGCCCGTGTGGTACCCCGGCCGAAAAGCGCTTTCTGTCGTTGCTCGGACGTGCCGATGCGTAAACGTGTCCGGGCGCACCTCGCCGCCGGAGCGCTGCTGAATGTTATCGTCACCGACCGCCCGGGCCGCATTACATCGCCCCCGCCAGCTGCTCCTCAGTAATCGACTGCAACGACACCCTTATCGTTCGCAGGATCCGCTCCGCGTGGTAAGCCCACACCCCGGCGTAGCAGTCCGCCTGCAACTCGATCTTCACCGCATTCGACCCGGCCCCGGCTCGTTATAATTCGACATGCCCTCAACGTGTTTTGCAGCTTCGGATATGATGACCAAACTCGTGTGCCACAATATACTCCTGCGCAAACGGCGTATTCGTTGCGCCATAATTCTAACTGGTCGAAAAACGACACATCGAAATACGCCGTTTGATCCGTCGGGACAATCAAAACGGGCCCTGTCGCCGACGACGCCACCCCACCCCTGACCTAGTGGAATTAGTAAAAATTCACTCACTCCCGGCCTTCTTGTACTGCAGATTCGCCTGTCTCAGGCAACTGCTGACCCCACACCCTATCCAACGATTCCGCCATAGCACCCACTCGACAGTCCGCATATTTGTTCGCATCATTGGTCGTCTTGCAATGCGACTGTTCTCGACGCCGACTGGCTCGTCGACGCATCACCTGTCCCCAACACATCCTGCAACTGGCCCGGATCACACCCCCAAATACTACAAAATCCCCGCCAGAATCAGCGCGCCAATCACTACTACCCCAATCACCAACCCTGGTTGCTCGAAGTTTTCCACTCGATCTTCGTCTAGAGGCACATCAGGTTTAAAAGTCATAGACTCTGTTTTTCCATGCCAGTCCACCCCAAACACCACCTATCAAACCTGCTTAATGTTGCCTTTTCAGGTTTTGCCCCTCACCCATCCCGTGGATTACCCCGCTCCGGCCGTGTATTTTTCCCCAACACTCCACCCCAATCCAACCTCCAACCAAAAACCCCAACCTCACCAATCCACTAACCATAAAACAACTCGATACTCATCTGTCAGATTCAACACCAACACGGGGTAGTATCTTTACCCAACATTCCAACAGTGCACTCAACACAAAAGAACGATTTCACGACTGAAAGGATTTGGTGCCGTGCTGCAGCACTCATCTCCGCAGGAACTCCGCAGAAACCGCTGGCCAAAACCGTAACCTTGAACTGGGTGGCCCGCCGACGAGATCACGGCGGTGATCTTCATCGACCTTCGGGACCTCCATCGCCGCAAGTCGTCTTCCGCGACCGCCGTCGCGGAAGCGCCCACCACCTCGTAGCGAATTCTGCATCAAAGTCACCGCGGTCGAAGCCCGCCCGCAGGCTCGGAAAACCCAACCCACTCTCCGGCGACATCGAAGTGAACGTGACCGGACTCGACGTCCTCAACGAAGCAGCCGCCCTCCCATTCCAATCGACGACACCGCCAAAGGCGGCGAAGTGGGCGAAGAAACCCCGCCTCAAAATACCGCTACCTGGACCTGCGCCGACCCGCTCAGGCGGCGCCCTCCGCTGCGTTCGGAAGCCAATAAGGCGGCGCGCCGGGTGCTGGAGAAGCATGATTTTGTGGAGATCGAAACCCCCACCCTGACCCGCTCCACCCCGGAGGGCGCCCGCGACTTTGTGGTGCCGGCCCGGCTCAAGCCCGGCTCCTGGTGCGCCCTGCCGCAGTCTCCCAACTGTTTAAACAGCTGCCTGTGGTGGCCGGCATGGAACGCTACTACCAGTTAGCCCGCTGCCACCGGGATGAGGACTTCCGCCGACCGGCGCGCAATTCATGCAGCTCTGACATCGAAATGAGCTTTGTCGACCAAGAGGACATCATCACCATTGTGGAAGAAATCCTGGTCGCCCTGTGGCAGCTGATCGGTTATACCATCCCCACGCCGATTCCCCGCATGACCTATGCGGAGGCCATGCGGGACTATGGTTCCGACAAGCCTCGACCTGCGGTGTCTGACATCAAAGCTGGTGGAGTGCACCGAGTTCTTTCCGCAACACCCCGTTCCGGTGTTCCAAAACGAATACGTGGGTGCCGTGGTCATGGCCGGGGCGTACCTCAGCCGCGCCGGCAGTTGGATGCCTGGCAGGAGTGGGCGAAACAGCGGGGCGCGAAAGGGCCTGGCCTACATTCTGATCGTGGGGAAGACGGCGAGGCCAGCGGCCCGGTGGCGAAAAACTGTCCGATGCGAACGCAACGGTATTGCGCCACGTGGGAGCGCAGCCGGGCGACTGCATTTTCTGCCGCCGGCGAAACCAAGCGTCCGCGCCCTCCTGGGGGCAGCCTCGGGCGAGATCGCCCGCTGGGCCTCATCAGGGAAAGGGGATTGGGCGTTCACCTGGGTGGTTGACGCACCCATAATCCGAACCTCCGCCGAGGCCAAGGCTTCCGGCGATGTGGTCCCCTGGGCCATTCCGCCTCGGACGGCGGGTGCACCATGCGCTTCTACCGCCCCCACGGACGAGTGCCTGACACCTTCGACACCGATCCGGCGAGTGCCTGTCGAACGCCTACGACATTGTGTGGCAACGGCAACGAAATCGGCGGCGGTTCGATCCGTATTCACCGCCGTGACGTGCAGGAACGCGTGTTTATAGGGTGATGGTATCACCGAGGAAGAGGCGCAGGAAAAGTTTGGGTTCCTGCTCGATGCGTTTGCGTTCGGGGCGCCGCACGGTGGCGTGGCCCTGGGCTGGGACCGCATTGTTTCCTGCTTTGGTGGGTTTGATTCCATCCGGGACGTGATCGCGTTTCCCAAGTCGGGCGGCGGCGTGGACCCATTGACGGACGCGGCACCCATCTCGGCGCAGCAGCGTAACAGAAACCGGCGTGGATTTTAAGCCCAAGAAATCCTAAGAACTAGCCGCGGCGGCGCCACCGCTCGCCGGCGCGGTATCACCATGATGACCTGCATTATTGGGGCAGCGGCGACTGGCATCGGCATTGGTGGTGGCGTCGGTGGCCAGCTGGTTTGCCGGGTTTTTGAGTTTTGGGTAAGAGATTCTTCGCCTGGTCTTAAGCAACGAGCCTACTTTTGGGAGGAAACCTTCGAAAGTAGAGCTCGTGTTTATTATTGGCCCGCTTACGCTGGTTCAGTTTTGCTCGCAGCCTCGTTGGGCGCCAAACATGTTTGGCTCCTGCACTGTGCTGCCCAAAAATATTGATACTTTCCTAAACATCCAATTTTTACAATAAAAAGGTCGCAACCTGATGAATGCCTAGCCCTGGTCAGATTCGTCCATGACACACTAATCCACGATATTGTCGCAACCGGTGAGGGCATTATTGTCGCAGCGGTTTGGTGGTAACCAAGTGCTCACCGAGGTGAAAGTGCTGTCCGGTTCCCGTAACGCAGTGGTTTTGACGTGCCCGGGTGATGCCGTCAGCCCTTCCTGCAACAACGATCCGTGGTCTTAAAAATACGTGCCGGGGCGGGGGAATATCTTCGGAGCAGGTCAATCTGATTCGGAAATAGTGGCCTACCAGTTCTACGACCAGCCTGAATGAGGATAATCTGGCCCGGCCCGGTGCTGCTCGCCCACGACGTGGAGAAGAAAATCCTGGTCGCTACCGATGCCGCGCGATGGTGACACGTTCGCGGAACTGCTCATGGGGTCCACGCCGAAGCACCGGGTGGAATTACTACGTCCCGTTGGGACGGGCGATCGGAAAAATGCACGCACGGTACGGCCGATAAAGAATCGGACTTTCAGGTGCTCTGACCCGCATGCTGTCAAAGCATTCCCACCTGCCAGCTTCAATAAATATCGGGAACACATGTTGACTGCGGCAATCACGGTGGGGAGCGATTAGTTGCGGCGGCGGACGTGCGGTGCCGGACGTGGTGCACGAGTTTGCGGCCGAGGCGATTCGCCGGCTGGTGTCGGGGCAGCATCGGGCGTTCACCCGTTTGACTTTGAGCACCAGAAAACATCATCGTTTCGATCGAACATCACTGGACTAGTATCGAATGGGCGGGATCCGCGACGCGACGTTCGACGTGGCTCTGCGTGGTGTCGGGCTTCCCCAAAACCTGGCGACTAGACCCATCTCCGATAACGAATCCGACGTGTTCATCGAGTCGTGGGTGCAGGAAGTGGGAGAATCTCGGTTGACGAAGAATCGGCAGCGGTTTGAATGCCGCATTCTGGCGGCGATGATCGCCTGGTGCTTTCTCTCGATGGCGTTTTATGCATTTTCGACATGGATAACGAACAATTCGAACGAGTTAATCCAGGAAAGACAGCGAGGACCTGATCGCAGGGCTAGTGGAGTCCAGCGCGCCCTGGGCCACCGAGGTGCTCTCTCGGTGAGGCCCTGCCGCCGGACGGGGACGACATGCGCCTGATCACGCCTCGACCTGTATGACGCGTTTGAACCCTAGAACGGTTCGCGGCCCGCGGCACCGACCCCCGGTTTGCGGCGGTAGCGGAATTCGCCCGCGATGTGCTGAAACGACTGGAGTCCGTGACCGACGGCACGCTTTTCGACGCCCCCACGGGCGGGACCGGGTCTTCTGGTGGGGACTATTTCGCGGTGAGCCCCACTGCGCCCCTGGCCGCCCGCATGCGGCCCCGCAGCCTGGACGAAGTAGCAGGCCAAGATCATGTGCTGGCGGCAGGGGAAACCGCTGCGCCGCCTCATCGAGGGCTCCGGTGACGCCAGCGTGATCCTCTACGGGACGCCCGGCACGGGCAAAACCACCATAGCCTCCCCTCATTTCGCAGGCCACCGCCCGAAAATCTCGTGGGCCTTTCCGCACTGAACTCCGGGGTGAAAAAGAAGTACGGGCCGTCATTGACCGGGCCCGGCGCGACCTGATCCAGGGCATGTCGACGGTGCTGTTCATCGACGAGGTGCACAGGTTTTTCCAAAACCCAGCAGGATGCGTTGTTAGCGGCGGTGGAAAACCGGGTGGTGTTGCTGGTCGCGGCGACCACGGAAAACCCTGAGCTTTTTCCGTGGTGGCGCCGCTATTATCGCGGTCGCTCGATTGTGAAGCTGGAGTCGCTCGATGATGCGTCGGTACGGGCGGTGCTGCGGCGGGCGCTGGTGGATGAGCGGGCCTCGGGGGTCGGATTACCGCATCGGATGCGGCGATTGACCAGCTGGTGGCATTGTCCGGTGATGCGCGGCGCAGCCTCACGTACCTGGAGGCGGCCGCGGAATCGGTGCCGGACGGGGGCGAGCTGTCGGTGGACGTGGTGGCGGCGAACATTGACCGCGCGGTGGTCCATACGACCGGGATGGGGACCAACATTACGATGTGGCGAGTGCGTTCATTAAGTCGATTCGGGGGTCGGATGTGGATGCGGCGGTCACTATCTAGCCCGAATACGTTGGTGGCGGGGAGGACCCCGGTTTGTGGCCCGCTGGCTGGTGATCGCAGCCGCGGAGGATGTGGGGTTGGCGGACCCGCAAGCATTATCGGTGGCGGTGGCTGCAGCGCATGCGGTGCAGCTTATCGGAATGCCGGAGCGCGGATTCCTGGCGGAGGCCATAATCTAGTTTAGCCACCGCACCGAAGTCGAATGCGGCGTATGTGGCGATTGACCAGGCGATGGGGGATGTGCGGGCGGCAAAGTCCGGGGTGGTGCCGCCGCACTTGCGGGATGGGCATTACGCCGGTGCTCAGGATTTAGGGAATGCGGTGGGGTGTGTGTATCCGCACGATGATTCTCACGGGGTGGTGGCGCAACAGTATTTACCCTGACAGTTTGGCAGGGGATGACATATTACCGGCCGACGATGCGGGAAACGAGGGCCGCCTGGCTGGGGTCGTCGAAAAGCTACGAGCATTAATTCGGGGCGAAGTGCTAAAGTAACCAAATTGTGTGCCTCTAGACTGGGTGTGCGAAACTGGACAATAGTGTAAGGACTTTAACCACTGTGCAGACCCACGGATTCGGGAACGTTTTACTCATCATTTTGTTAAGGCTGGGCATGAGGCGGTGCCCAGCGCGTCGTTGATTCTGACGACCCCAACCTGTTGTTTGTCAACGCGGGCATGGTGCCGTTTAAAGCCGTATTTCTTGGTCAGACAGACGCCGCCGTTTCCCAACGGCACTGCCACAAGCATCCAAAAAGTGTGTTCGAACTTTGGATATTGAGGAAGTTGGCATTACCACTCGCCACAACACATTCTTCCAAATGGCCGGCAACTTCTCCTGCTGGCCAATACTTCAAAGAAGGCGCCATCACCCACGCCTGGTCGCTCCTGACCAGCCCCATCGACGAAGGCGGCTACGGTTTCGACCCCGAAAAAATTTGGGTCACTGTGTACCTTGACGACGACGAAGCCGCCAACATTTGGGAAAAACGTGGTCGGCATCCCCGCCGAACGCATCCAACGCCTCCGGAATGGCCGACAACTTCTGGTCCATGGGCATTCCCCGGCCCCTGCGGGCCCTCCTCCGAAATCTACTACGACCGCGGCCCCGAATACGGCAACGAAGGCGGACCCGCCGCCGACGACTCCCGCTACCTGGAAATCTGGAACCTCGTGTTCATGGAGAAAGAACGCGGCGCCGGCACCGGCAAAGACAACTTCGAAATCCTCGGCCCCTGCCGAAGAAAAACATCGACACCGGCATGGGCGTGGAACGAATCGCCTGTCTCCTCCAAGGCGTCGACAACGTCTCACGAAACTGACCTCCTGCGGCCCGTCATCGACGAAGCCCAACGCCTCACCGGCGCCACCTACGGTGCCAACCACGAAGACGACATCAGGTTCCGGGTCATCGCTGACCACCCCGCACCGCCATGATGATCATCCCTCGACGGCGTCACCCCCGGCAACGAAGGCCGCGGCTACATCCTGCGCCGACTCTCCGCCGCATCATCCGATCCGCCCGGCTCCTCGGCGCCACCGGCAAAACCATGGAAAGCTTCATGAATACCATCATGGACACCATGACTCCTCCTACCCGGAGATCGCCGACAACCGGGAACGTATCCAACGCGTCGCCATCACCGAAGAAACCGCCTTCCTGAAAAACCCTCGAATCCGGCACCGAACTCTTCGAAACCACGGCAGCAAAAATCAAACAAGAAGGCAAAACCACCGTCGCCGGCGCGGACGCCTTCGCCCTGCACGACACCTACGGGTTCCCCATCGACTTTCCCTGAAATGCCGCCGAAGCCGGACTCCAAGTCGACACCGAAGGCTTCGACAAACTCATGGCCGAACAACGAGCCCGCGCCGAAAGCCGACTCCCCAGGCGAAAAACACGGGCACACAGACCTGTCCATCTACCGCGACTGGGTGAACTAACCACCCCACCGAATTCATCGGCTACGACGAACTCACCGCCCAATCCCACGTGATCGGCCTGCTCAGCGACGGCAAAAAAGTATCCGAAGTATCGGCCGGCCACGATGTTGAAGTCATCCTCGACGCCTCCACCTTCTACGCCGAAGCCGGCGGCCAAATCGGCGACCGCGGCACCATGACCCTGGGCGATAGCCTGCTCCGAGTCAACGACGTGCAAAAAATCGGCAAAAAACTCTGGGTCCACCGGGCCACCGTGGAAACCGGCGGCTTCGCCCTCGGCGACACCGTCACCGCAGCCGTCGACCCCACCTGGCGGCACGCCGCCCGCCAGGCACCACCCGCCACCACCCTGATTCACGCCGCCCTCCGCGAAGTCCCTAGGTCCCCACCGCAGTCCAGGCCGGCTCCATGAACAAACCCGGCTACCTACGGTCTCGACTTCAACTACACGGAACAACTCACCCCGGAACAGTTGGAACACATCGAACTCATCACCAACCAGGCAGTAGACGCCGACTGGCAAGTCAACACCATCGAAACCACCCTGGACGAAGCCAAAGCCATGGGCGCAATGGCCCTCTTCGGCGAAAAACTACGGCAACATGGTGCGGGTCGTCGAAATCGGCGGCCCTTCCAGCATGGAACTCTGCGGCGGCACCACGTCGCCCATTCCTCCCAAATTGGGCCCGTGTCCATCCTGGGTGAATCCTCCATCGGCTCCCGGGGCCCGCCGCATCGAAGCCTACCCGGCCTGGACTCCTTCAAATACCTCAGCAAGGAACGCACTCGTGGCCGGCTCTCGGCCTCCGCGCTCAAAAGCACCATCCGCGGAAGTACCAGACCGCATCGCCCAAACTCACAACAAAACTCAAAGAAGCGGAAAAACCATCGAAAACCTCCCGCAGCCGAACCTCGCCCAAGGCAGTCGCCTGGTGGCTCGCGCGCCACCTGCCCAACGGCATCATCGTGGCATCCGCGGTGACTCCCCGACGGCACCACCGCCGCGACCTACGCACCCTCAGCGGCAGATGTGAAAAACCACCTGCCGGCGAAGCCGGGGTGGTCCTCGCGTCGTCGACAAGCGACGGCAAGGTACTATCTGTCGTGCTCGCAACCAAAGAAGCCACTGCCCGCGGCGCAAACGCCGGCACCATCGTGAAAAACCCTCAATCCCTACATCGACGGGCCGTGGCGGCGGAAAAACCCGACATGGCCCAAGGCTCCGGCAGCAACCCCTGACGGCCTACCTGAAGGCCTGAAAGCCGCCTCGGACCACATCGCCGCCCTCTAACCCACGAGCACAAACGGGTGCTTCTCCCACACGGGAGGACACCCGTTTTCCTATGAAAACCCGCTACACAGGGGTACGGGAGGCACAAACACCACCGTCGATTTTCCGCAACAGTGCCCCGCCGTTAGACTAAGAGCCTGAGGTTATAGGCGGCGTGCATTACCTACCGCCGCACCACGGGTTTTCCCCAATTCGCCCATAATGTACTCCACAGTCACAATATTCGGAGTACGGTTAACTATCGGCTCATAACCTTTACCCCCACCCACCACGAAAGGCTACGCATGGCACCGATAACACCAGACCAACCCGGCGTTCATGACCCCGGGCCCCGGACGCCGCCTCGGCGTCGACGTAGGAACTGTGCGCATCGGTGTCGCACTCTCTGGAACCGACGCCACCTCGCCAGTGCCCCCTAGAAACCATCAAACGCGAAACCGGATTCAAAAGACCGCGACTAAAGTCCGACATTGACCGACTCATCACCCTCATCACAGACAACAACGTTGTCGAAGTCATCAGTCGGCTACCCGCGACCTCAAAGGCAACGGCTCCAAAAGCGTCAAACACGCCAAAGAAATCGCCTTCCGCATCAACCGTCGCCTCCAAGGACTAGAGTTATCAATCCCCGTCCGAATGGCCGATGAACGGCTATCAACCGTAGTGGCACATCAGGCACTACGCGCGAGTGGGGTTAGCTGAAAAATCCGGCCGAAAAATCATAGATCAGGCCGCTGCCGTGGAGATTCTCCAATCTTGGCTCGACGGACGAACGAATTATCTGCACAGGACACCACCTGTCGGCACCATAACACCAAGAACAGTAAAATCGTAACGGAAAAAGTTATCAAACACAAGGAGAGCCTCGAATACTTATGCGCAAGGTGAAATACGTCAAGCGACGTCAACGTGGCGCAGCAGTCCTGCTCGCTTCCTTGATTCTTCTTCTCGGAGCCGCAATATACATAGGCACACACGTTAGCTACCACCTCGACGCGTGACTATAAAGGGCGGCGCAACGGCCAATACGAACTCATCACAGTGAAAGACGGCCAAACCCTCCGAGCTAGGGCCAGAACTGAAACAACGGGGCATTATCGCAAACGAATCTGTGTTCCAAACGGCGACATATAACAACCCTAATGCGAGCAATTTCAAAACCCGGTGTACCGGCTGCAACACGAAATGAGCGTGAAAGCCGCTCTCGCGGCACTCCTTGATCCCAAGAACAAAATCGAAGCACTCGCGGTCAATGGCGGCGACGGACTCGATGGACGTCAAAGGCGTCGGCGGCGGCGAAAACGATGTACGCTACGGCATCTTCTCAAGATCTCCAAAGTAACGTGCTTCGAAAACTCCGACCATTGCATCACTATCGAAGCACTCCAACAAGAAGCCCTCGACAGCTAATCTGCAAGAATTAGGGGTCCCAGCCTGGAGCAATTGAACCAGTGACCCGCCGGAGGCTGACCCGAAAACGCTTGGAAGGTTTGATCGCGCCGGTACGATTGATCCCAAGAGTGACGCTAAGGCGATCCTCAAAGACCTCATTACTAAGTCCGCTCAGGAATATCAGAAGACCAATATTGAGAGTCGAGCCCAGGTAATTGGGTTTGAGTCCCTACGAGTTATTGACGAGCAGCATCGCTTGTGGAGCGGGAAGCGCCGGCAAATGACTACGGTAAGGTCGCCCGCGTAATCCTCAATCAGTTGCTACAAATCAATGAAACTAGAGTTCGACTCCACAGTGAACTATGATCTGCCCGAGGTTGAGGTTGCCACCACCGATGCGGACCGGAATCGAGCAGACCCCATGGAACACGCGTACGCGAAGGAAGGCCTGCCGGAAACTCCCATTGCGTCGGCGTCAATCAAGGCGATTGAGGCAGATAAACCCAGAGGAAGGTAAGGTGGCTCTTCTTCGTGACGGTTGACAAGAATGGTCGGACGGTGTTCTCTGAGCACGTATGAGCAGCACCTGGCCGCAGTGGAGGAAGCGCAAAAAGGTGACTGTGCTGAACTCCAGGCGCCAATAGCCCGTGGGTGGTCTGACCGGTTATTATGGCGATGAGGACCGTGCCGGTTTGCTCCGGTACGGTCCTTGCTTTCGCGGTTTCTGCCCTAGGGCCCGGGGATGGCGGGGAATGGGGTATGTGCCCCTATAAGGGCCAATAATGGATTTTATTATCGTACATTTAGCTGGTGGTTTAGAAACCGGCAAGGTCGTGACCAGCGCTGGGGCGGAATCACCTGGGATTAATGTGGCAAAAGTGCTAATTATTCTTATAGCGTATGTATCTGTTATGTCTAACTTTTTAGAAAAATATTTTTCCAGCTACCTATAAATAAGTGAAATTTTTCATCTTGCTATCGGACTAGTTCCCATTTACCGTGAGGAAAACTTAACGAATAGCGGTTTGTCACAAATAAAGATTTAATTATATGAATCAGCATAAGAACTACATTATATAAATAGCACTTTTACTTTTCGACGTTTCAGGCTCTCCTTCCTACATACTTACGAGACTGCAAGTATTGATAAAGTTTATGTTTACCTGGTGTTTTTGGGCACCCCTGTATGTGAAAGTACCCATTGAAAAACACTTTTCTCCTATGCGACTATCGGGTCGTTGGCCAACAAAACTTCATCCACTGTCATTCGGATGTGTCATTCATCTTCAGAAAGAAGGGCTTTTTCAATGGGAAAACTCTCAATATCGCACCGCTCGCCGGGTCTTGGCTGCGGCTGCCCGGCATTATGCTGGTGGCCCAGCAAGCACAGGTTGCCACCGCTGAGCCACGTACTTTGTGTCAGGTCAGGGGTAGCTATAGCTGCTTGACCTTCAGCGGCTATGGTGAGCACGCACTGGTACCTGGGCGGATACTCGCTACCCAGGAAATAACGGCAATCACAGCTGCTCCCGCTACGTTGCTTATCGTCTGGCGAAGGCGGCATGCGTGAACAAGCAAGCTGGGGCGACGCTTCGCAATGGATTCAACGGGCACCGGCCACAGGATAAGACTCCCACCGTGGGGCCGTGGCCTACTGGAACCAACAATGGACCGCTACCTATTGGGGCCATAGCGAAGGCCATGTCGGTGTTGTTGAGAAGGTCAACACCGACGGTTCGATCGAAGTGACCTGGGACAGCCAGCGGGAGGGCATGGTAGTTCGCAAGATCATTACTCGCGGTCCCCGATATGCCTACCGACTTCATCCACATCGACGATGGTTCCATCCGTCGTTCCGGTGGTGACGAAACCAAGACTCCACCGATCGAAGACCGACACCCCCGTCAGCGTCGACCAACACTCCGCCTACTAAGACGGATACCCCACCGACGTCTACGGATAGCCCCCACCATCGAAGACCGATACACCTCCGACGTCCACGGATACCCCTGCCACCAAGACGGATACCCTCCGACGTCGACTAGCACTCCGCCGTCAAGACGGACACCCGCCAACGTCCACGGATACGCCTCCGACGTCGACCAGCACTCCACCGTCGAAGACCGACACCCGTCGACGTCGACCGATACACCCCGCCGACGTAAGACGGATACCCCCGACCGACGTCTACGAGATGCGAGGCGATCCGCAGTGTTCCGCTGACCAAGACGGATACGCCTCAGACATCTACGGATACCCCGCCGACGTCGACCAGCACCCCGCTCGACCAAGACGGACACCCCGAAGACGTCACGGACACGCCTCCGACCAAGACTGATACTCCGTCCACGTCGACTAGCACCCCACCAACTGTCACCGACACCCCGAAGACGTCCGACTCTGAGCAGCCCCCGAAGTGTGACAAGGGCAAGAGCGACAGCAGTGCGGCAGCAACAACGGCAATAATGGCTCCATTGGCGGCGGCAACAGCAGCTCCATTGGTGGTGGCAATGGCAACAGCAACGGCAAGTCCCAAGCCCAAGGCTCCCTGGCCGGCTCTGGTGGCCTGCTCGGCGTCTCGTTGCCGCAGTCATCGGCCTGGGTGGCATCGTCAAGGTAGTGTCCAACCTGTTCCAGCGCATTACCGGTGGCTCCACCGGCAACAGCTCCGGCGCTGGCGGCGGTAACGGCAACTCCCACTCCCAGGGCGGCTCCACCGGTGGCAGGCTATTCTCCCGCAGCAGCTAACACCTTGATATAGCGGCGCGCGGCGAAAAAGTAACCGTGGCGCTGACGGTGCGCTAAAGTTCTGAAGAAAACCTCCTCCTATAAGATTTTTCCACAAGGACTTTCATGGCACGCCATCAAGCCGCGGTTCTAGGTAAACCCATCGCCCATTCCTCTCCCCACTCCTGCACAATGCGGGCTACCGGGCGTTAGGGTTAACACAATGAATACACCCGAATTGAATGTGACGAGCACGAACTACTAAGTGGTGGCCGGTGCCGACGCATCATTTCGAGGTTTTTCAGTGACCATGCCCGGAAAGTTCGCGGCGCTTGCCGTCGCAACTGACCAGCACCGACCGTGCCCAGCTCATGGGCTCGGCCAATACCTTGGTGCGCAGTGGTGATGGTTGGCGTGCCGACAACACCGGTGCGATGGCGTCCGGCGCCATCCGCACTTTTTCGACGCCCCAGCCCGCAACTCCGAGAACCGCCGTCATCATTGGTGCCGGCGGCACTGCTCTGCCCGCCCTGTGGGCGCTTGCGGGGAAACTTGGGCGTATCCCATGTCACCATCATTAACCGCAGTGACCGCAGCCGGGAACTGGCCGATCTCTTGCCGCCATTGGCCTCAGGTTGATTTCGTCCCCTATGACGACACTATATCCACCACCTGCGCAACCGCGGACGTGATCATTTCCACCGTGCCTGCTGCTGGGATCGCGGAGCACGTCGATAAGTGGCGCAGGCGCCGCTGTGACGTCATTTACGACCCTGGCCCACCCCCTCGTGGCTGCGGCACGCAACAGGCACCCTGCCCGCGGTTGGTGGGCACGTCATGCTGCGCACCAAGCCTACAGCCAATTCGAACAATTCACCGGATACCCGCTCCTGCGAGCCATGTGGGCGGCACTCACATCATGTGGCCTGTCACAATAGTCATCTGCGCAGCCTGGGCCCTGGCATTGTGCTGGTACGACATGAAATACCAGCGCCTTCCCACAACCTCACCATGCCGGTTTTATGCCGCCTCATTAATATTGCCGCCCGCATGAACTATGTTGCGCTTTTTGGTGGGCTGGTCTGGTTCTTCCTCTGTTTCATGATCGCCCTGCTTGTCGGCGGTATCGGTGGCGGTGATATTAAACTCGCCCCCAGCCTGGGGATATCATCGCCGACGGCATTTGGCCCGTGTTCACCGCCATTTTTCGCTGGGCACGTTCACTCTGGTGGGGGCGATGGTTTTCAGACGAACCCAAAATACCCCACGGGCCCGCCATGATTCTGGGATGCATCATCGTTCTTGCTTGCCACCCGGCGTAACAAGCACTTTTATCCACTTCGATGAGGGGGTAAAAGCATGAAAATCCACCAGCACATGTCATAATTGCCTTCATGCTGCGCTGGTCAACATCAGGAGAATCCCACGGACAAGCACTCATCGCCATGGTGGAACACATGCCAAGCGGTGCCACTTACCACGACGGACATAGCTACGCAATTGGCTCGCCGCCGACTCAGCTATGGTCAGGGCGCCCGCATGAAAGTCAAAGCCGACGCGGTGACCATACTCGGCGGCGTGCGCCACGGCGAAACCCTGGGCAGCCCTATCGCCATCATGATGGCAACTAGCGAATGGCCCAAAATGGACCACCCTCATGTCCCGCCGACCCCATCGGCAACCGATCCCGAGGCCGCCTCGGCGCTTTCGACTCAGTCGGGGCGCGAAACTCACCTGACCCGCCCGGACACGCGTGATTTCGCCGGCATGCTCAAATACGACTTCGATGAGCCCGCCCATCCTAGAACGCGCATCCGCCGCAGAAACCGCCGCCCGGGTCGCTGCCGCCACGCCTGCCCGAAACCCTATTGCGTGCAACCCTGGGGTGGAAGTGTTCTCCGTTGTCTCGATTGGGCGTTCGAACCACTTACGATGGTCCAGAACCCACGTTCGATGATCTTGGTGCCATTGATGCCTCCCCGGTTCGCGCGAACTTTACGGCCACGCCGGAAGGCCAAAGCCGCCGAAGCATCCATGATCGCCGAAATCAAGCAGCCGAAAGCCGGCGACACCCTGGGCGGCATCGTAGAGTTATCGTTTCCGGGCTCCCCATCGGGATTGGGGTCCCACGTCAGCGGCGACGACCGGCTCGACGCCCAGCTCGCGACCGCCCTCATGAGCATCCAAGCCATCAAGGTGTGAAATCGGTGACGGGTTTGCCGAAGCCCGCCGCCGTGGCTCCGAAGCCCACGATGAAATCATCCGATCCGGTCATACTGACCCGCACCACCAACCGGGCCGGCGGGCTGGAAGGGGGCATGACCAGCGAAACCCTCCGGGTGCGCGCCGCCATGCCAGCCACTTTCCACCGTGCCGCGCGCCTTGAAATCCGTGGACATGGCCACCCGAAACCCGCAACCGGAATCCACCAGCGTTCGGACGTGTGCGGTACCGGCAGCTGGGGTGGTAGCAGAAGCCATGGTGGCCCTGGTGGTGGCCCGGGCGGTCTTGCAAAAATTCGGCGGCGACTGTTGGGGGAAACAAAGCGTAATATTGCGGCTTATCAAGAACATGTGGCCCGCCGGGTGCAGTTTCCAGACGACGTGAACTACAAAACCCAGCGAGCACAAAAACCTCCACACAAGAGGAGTTGATGAGTAAGTGCAACACTTAAAACCGCACGTGGTGTTGGTCGGCCCACCGTGCCGGTAAAACAACCATTGGCCGCCGGCTGCGCACACCTCAACACGGTACTCATCGATACGGACCAGCATGATCGAAGAAGCGACCGGAAAACCTGCGGCGCGGTATTCAGTGAGCTAGGCGAGCTGGAATTCCGTAGATTAGAGGCCGAACAGGTGGCGGTAGCCCTGCAACAACAGGGGTGTCATCAGCCTGGGCGGCGGTGCGGTGCTTACTGAATCGAATCGGAACCTGCTTGTGGATCACCCGGTGGTGTGGATCGATATGAGTGCGGAAGAAGGCGTGCGCCGCACCCAAAGGCGACGACAGCCGCCCGATATTAGCGGCCGAAGACCCTGGCGCATTTCACGAAGCTGCTGGCAACCCGGCGCCCTCTCTACTGCCAGGTGGCGGACCTGCACGTATCCACCGACAAAGCATCCCGCAGCAACTCGTGGCCGATATAATGGCATATCTTGAGACCACCGCCTGCTGAGAACTATCGGCGACATGCCGGCGCATCCAGCCAGGTGAGGCGCCACCACACGATTGTTCTATTCATCTAAGGCCCCATGGCATGGAAGGAAACCACGCATGAGCACCCCCGATAATCCCGCTACCGCAGCCATTACCACCGTTGAGGTGACCGGACCCAACCCGTACACCGTCACCATTGGGCATGATCTTGCCGGCACCATCACCGATTTCGCCGCCGAACTTCACCCCACAGATCGCCTTATTATCACTGCCTCGGCCCTGGCTCACTACGCCACCGCCCTGGCCGAAGCCTGCCAAAACCCGTGGCATCACCCCAACCATCATTGAGATCCCCGACGCCGAATCCGGCAAAACCCTCGCGGTGGCGGAAAACTGCTGGAACGAGCTGGGGGAGAAAGCATTCGGCCGCCGGGATGTGGTGATCGGCATTGGTGGGGGAGCAGCCACCGACCTGGCCGGTTTCGTTGCCGCATCCCGGATGCGGGCGTGCAGGTGATCCAGGTGCCCACAACCCTGCTGGCCATGGTCGATGCCGCGGTGGGCGGCAAAACCGGGTGAACACTGTCGCGGGCAAAAACCTGGTGCGCCTTCCACGAGCCGGCGGCGGTCTTCGTCGACCTGGACATGTTGGCCACCTCCCCGAGGGGGAAATCGTGGCGGGCTCCGCGGAGATCATCAAGACCGGGTTCATTGCCGACCCGGTGATCCTGCAACGCTACGAAACCGATCCGGCTGCTTGCCTGCGGGTTACCGATGGCGGCTACCTGCCGGAACTCATCCGCCGGTCGGTGGCGGTGAAAGCATCCGTGGTGGGGAGGACCTGAAAGAATCGGGCTGGGAAATCCTCAACTATGGGCACACCTTCCGGGCGCGGTTGAACTCAACGAGCAGTTCGCCTGGCGGCACGGCACGCGGGTGGCGGTGGGCATGATGTTCATCGCCAACCTCAGCCACGCCGGGGGCGATCGACGCAGAGCTGGTGGCGCGCCACGCCAACATTTCGTCGAGGCGTCGGCCTGCCCACCAGCTACAAGCCCGGCGAATTTGATCGGCTGTATCGAGGCACGACGCGAGATAAGAAAACCGGGACGGCAAGATCCGGTTTGTGGCCCTCACCAAGGTGGGGAGTGCACCCGCATCACCGACGCCACCAAAGGCCGAACTTGAGAGCCGCCTACCAGCGGATTTCCGGGAAATAAGGGGAAGAGCGCGATGCATATCATGGTGTTAAACGGCCCAGAACCTCAACCGGCTGGGCAAACGGCAGCCCCGACGTGTACGGGCACACCACCCCTGACGGACGTGACCGACGATGGTGATCGACCACGCGGCCCAGCACGGCATCGAGGTGACGTGCCGGCAATCCAACCACGAAGGCGAACTCATCGACTGGGTGCATGAGGCGGCCGACAACGGGTGGCCGGTGATTATCAACCAGGCGGGTTCACCACACGTCAGTGGCGTTACGGGACGCCCTCGCAGAAGTGGCGGACACGTCCGGTTGTGAAGTGCACATCTCCAACGTGCACGCCCTGGAACCCTTCCGGCAGAAAAAGCCTGCTTTCCCCATTGCGGTGGGTGTTATCGCAGGTTTAGGGGTTGAAGGCTACCGGTTGGCGATAGATTATTTCGCGCGTCGATAAGCGGTGTAATGTGCTCTTAGCTGAAAAATAAGTTTTTCGTGAGGAGTGACATTATGCCTTTATCCGACACCCGATTCCTGTCCGCCGCCGCGCCCTATCCGCAAAACTCGCAGCGCAACGCGTTGACGCACATGCTCGTCACCCACCTGACGCATGTGCGCTACCTGTCGGGGTTCTCGGGATCCAATGGCGCATTATTGCTGCACTAAGGACCTAGAAGCGCAGATCGCCACGGACGGTCGGTATCTCCTCAAATTGCCGCCGAGTGCCCGGACATTGAGGCCTCGACGCCCGCGCGGTGGGCTGACCTCGCTCGCCACCGTCACCGGGCCGAAACGCGTCGGGTTTGAGGCCGACTTCGTGTCCGTGTCGCAGCTGCAACGCCTGGAAAAAGCCGCCGGCGAAGACGTCACCCTCGTACCCATCAGCGGCGTCATCGAAGACATCCGGACTCGTCAAAAGAACCCTATGAGCTGGAGACGACTCGAGGTTGCGGTGATTGCCAATACCGCATTCCAGGAGCTTATCGACGAAAAACCTCATTCGCGCCGGCTGCACCGAAACGGAGGTGGCCGCCGACCTGGAGCTACATGCGCCTTCACGGTGCAGAACGCACCAGCTTTTGAAACCATCGTTGCCTCTGGCGCGAACTCCGCCATGCCCCACCACGAACCCGGCGCCCGGAGTGCTTGAAGAAGGCGATATCGTCACCGTTGACTTCGGGGCCCACGCTGCCGGCTACAACTCTGATACCACCCGCACCGTCATCGTCAGCGACGCCGACGAGATTCGCCACGGAAATCTACAACATTGTGCTAAAAGCCCAGCTTGCGGGTGTGGCCGCCGCTATTCCCGGCGCGAAACTTTCCGACGTGGACAAGGCCTGCCGCGACATCATTACCGACGCCGGCTACGGCGCATACTTCGTGCACTCCACCGGTCACGGCGTGGGCCTGGACCTGCGCGAAGCCTCCCTACGCCGCCACCTCGGGGCAGGGGGGAACTTGTCGAGGGCATGACGCTTACCGTGGAACCCGGCATTTACGTGCCAGGCAAAGGCGGGGTGCGCATCGAAGACACCCTCATTATTACCGCAGGTCAACCCGAGAATCTGGCGCATTTGGTGAAAGACCTTACGATCGTGTAGTTGGCACCAACTGTCTGGCGGTGGTGTACCTGCTACGTTGGAAAACCGTGTATCGGTTTTTATGCGTTCTATCAATAACTCAACCATGAAGGAAGTACCCAGCGTGGCAACAACGCTGATTTTAAGAATGGTCTTGTGCTCAAGATCGACAATAAACTCCAGCAAATTGTGGAATTCCAGCATGTGAAGCCGGGTAAGGGGCCCGCTTTTGTGCGTACCAAGTTGAAGGATGTTGTGACCGGCAAGGTGACCGACAAAACCTTCAACGCCGGGGTTAAGGTTGAGACCGCCACCGTGGATCGTCGGGACATGACCTACCTGTACCACGATACGCTCTTCCTATGTGATCATGGACGAAAAACCTACGAACAATTAGAGCTAGCCGAACACATTTTCGGCAATTCTGCTAAGTTCCTGCTGGAAAACACCACTGTGCAGGTGTCGTTCCACGAGGGCGAGCCACTGTTCGCCGAACTGCCGATCTCCCTGGACTTGACGGTGTCGCACACCGAACCCGGGCTCCAGGGCGACGGCGCTCCAGCGGCGTGCACGAAACCCGCCACCTTGGAGACCGGCGCCGAGATTCAGGTCCCCTGTTCATCGAGACCGGCAACGTGGTGAAGGTTGATACCCGTGACGGTTCGTACCTGTCTCGTGTGAATAACTAATCGTGTCGGACTCAGGAAACCCCGCAGAACACCCGGCGGTAAAAGCATCGGGAAAGAATGATCGAGGTACGGCGCCCGGTATCGGGCGCGTCGTCGGGCAGTCGATGTGTCTCTCAGAGGCAGAGGCCCGGGATGTGGACCCGGTCGCCATTGTTGAGGACCGCATTATCTGGCCCGGGTGGACATCACCCCTGGTGGCGCCTATTGCGGCATACACCAGCGAAATCGTGCTGGTGTGGCGGAAGAACTGAACCGGATTGATGACGTCATTGCCGAATACTTGGCCAGAAAACTGGGAACTAAGCGGATCTCGCGCGTGACCGCGCCATTTTACGGGTTGCGGTGTGGGAGATGATTTTCAACCCAGACGTGCCGGTGAAAACCGCGCCCGGACGCGTGGAGTTAGCTTCCCCAGTAGTCTGGGGGCGAGCGCACCCGCCTACATTAACGCCGTCCTGATTCGGTGGTGAAAACATTGATGACCTGCGCCGGCTTCCCGTGGCGTGTCCGAGGTGGATGATACGGACGAGGTGAGCTTTGCCGACGCCCTGGCGCAGGCGGGAGGAGCCCGATGATGCAGGTGCCGACCTGGGCGAGCATTTCGATTCGGACGAATGGGACGAATCCCCAAAGCCACCCTACTCGCTGAGTCCGCCGAATCTGATGACCCGAAGCCGGATAATCAGCCCGCCAAGGTTGCTGGCCCTGAAGAACCAGCCAGGCCGAAGCACCTGATGTTTCCGGCTGAACCTACCAAGGTCTGGCCAACCCGACACGCTGGGGAGAGCGCCGCTGAGTCCGCCGACCCCGACGCGTCAGATGAGCCGGGTGGTGAGTCCGATCAGACCGTTGAGGTTGAAGAACCAGGTGAGGTGGCCACACCTCGACAGAGCCCACTGAGCCTTTTCCGTCGGGGAGTCGACCGAAACTACCGAGTAGCCCGCCGACTCCACCGATACCAATAAGGATTAACCTCACCGCGCCAAATTCTCCAGCTCACCGACCCCGGTGAATCCTGGTAGGCGGTGGCGACGGGGCTATAATTTCACCACCCAACCGGGCGGATTAGACAAACCAGCAGAATCAGCGAATAATTAGTGTTGAGAGATGAAGACCGGCATGCCGTGGGGGCATGCCGGTCTTCTACTATTTCTGCTATTTCCCTCTGCAACAATTGATACACATGTTGCGAATGGTGCTACTGTGACTAAAAATAGAGATGAGTTATTCATGATTCCTATCTGAAAAATTGACCCCTGCCAACACGAAAGCGCCAGACGATGCCAACCCCCAACCCACCCCCAACCCATCCGCACTCTCAGGCCACCATCGCCTTGGGCCTGGTACCGCCATTGCCACCACAACCCCCGCCCACGCTGCGACGTCGACAAGCTCAGCAACAACCGACCTCATCACCAGCATCCAGACCCCTCATCGACACCATTACCAACACTGCTGCCGACGAAACCCTCGACCCCAACCCGCCAGCACCCCAAACTACCACCCCAACCAATTCCATACTTCCTCGCCGCCAACTTCCCAAAATCACCGGCGACCCTGAATCAATCCACACAGTCGCCTTCAGCTACCTACGCAACACCGACGGCAGCCTCACTCCCATCACCGACGGCCGCTGGTTCGGCACCATAGGGCGGCAAAAACCGCCGACTTCACCCCAACCAGCACCACCCCTGTCCTCGCCATATCAACGTCAGAGAAGCCGACCTCACACACATCACCATCACCCACACCACCCCGGAAGGTATAAAAACCACACTCGCCGTCGTCGACCCACAACTCAGCCGCGAAGCCCAAACCACCCTCTTCGTCCCAACTGAATAAAACCTAGTCCCGGCTAAACCCCGAAACCGCCACCACCGACTCGGCGCCGACTCAATTCCTCCGGTAGTGGCATCGCGGCAATATCCACCTCCGGCGCATCAAACAATAGCTCGTACCCACCTGTGCGCTACCGCGCCGCAAACTGCCGATATCGAAACACATGCCCCGCGTCAATAACGTGGCCGGCAACACGCGCTGATCCGCCAATACAAACTCCTCCGCCCCCTGACCCCAAAAGGATTCGCGCAGCCCCAAATTCGAATCGGAAACCTGCGTCAGCGATGCAGCTGCTTCCCAAAGTGCGGACCATTTCGCTATTATGAATCGGATTGGGGGACACCGCATTACCGGCCCAGACAGGGAAGAATCACCGCGGCGGTAATGATAATATCCGTTAAATCATCTCAGGGCAATCCACGAAAACCATGCCGTGCCATCATGAAAACTGCCCGCCCAAACCGGTGGAAAACAAGGTACGCAACAGTGGTAGCATGCCGCCCCGGCCGCTCATCACCACGCCGGTACGCAGATTCACCACGCGCTTGCCGGCCAGAAACCGCGTGCTCAGCAATCCGCCTCCCACGCCTGACAATTCCGCTAAAACCCTCGCCCGCCTCGGACGACTCGAAAATCTCATCCCCGGTTAAAGCTGTACACGCCAATGGCCGACGCCGAAATCATCGTGTCACACTGCGGTGACTTCCTCTCACTCCGCCAGTTTAACTCCGCCGTCGGCACCCACCCGAATCCCAATGCCTGCTTGTGGGCATCAGTCAAAACCGACCCATGATCGGTCCCGCCCGCCGAAAATTCAACACATCCACCCTAGCCAGTAAAATCCGCAGCCGGCGATTGGGGGTCCCACCGGCGCTGTCGTTTCTCGGCGTGGTGCACCAATTGATCACCTTATGCCCCAACGTGGTCATGGGCGGCGAGCGCCCGGATCCCACCAGCGCGAACCAGCGGATAGCCACGCAGCAGGGATGGTCCGAAAACTGCCGAAACCGCCGCACGCCGACATATCATGAATGAGCCGCTGCTGCCGGTAGGCGAACATGCGTCGAGCGACGACTGGGGGAGGCGTGACTGCACCCTCATCTGTGACTTTCGTCGCCGGCACCCATTGACCTCAATCGACATGAAACGTGGCTATGCCGCCAGGTGGCTAACGCCCGAATCGGGGCGTGGAAACACACACATCAGTAAAGCGAAAACCCCTGACATAGCCGGATAAACTCATGGCGGGCCTCCCACTTTAATCCCGCGGGCACGCAAAAACCGTGGTGCCTTGGCGAGATCCGTGGTTTGCGTTATCGGGGTGAAGCGGGATAAAACGGGGATTCAGCCGCGCCACCGCACCAGGCCGGAATGCCACGCCCATACCCTTCCCGACGGGCCGGCACAATATGGCTGGTATTAGGCTCATAAAATTATCCTTATGATAGTGGAATGAACGGGGCGGTGACGTGGCGACGACGCAGAAACTGCGCAGATAATAGTTCGCAAAAATATCGCAACTGGTGGGCGCAGAAAAGCACCCACACTTGTAATTAACGAACAGCCCCGGTCGATAGTTCTCACAGATACATATTTTCCGGTTTTCGTGGCTGGAAAAATATAGGCACGATCCCAGCAGGTGAGCGGCAGGTGGCGGGTGAGCGACGCTCACCACCGAAATTACCCCCTCGTGGTGCGAAAAACTCGTATCAAACACCCGAACGGGGTGCTGATAGGGGTGGGCTTGGGAGGAAACTGGGTAAAAACAATGATAAAGTCACTTTCTGATAACTTTCACAAACCACCGACCAATCCTTTTAACGGACCGCACAGTGAGGGCGGGAAGGAGGTCACGATGAGCGACCCAGCCGTCGACACCATCGAACTGCTCAGCAGCGAAGACGTGTCGCGCACCATCGCACGCATCGCGCACCAGATTATTGAAAAACCCGCAGTCGACTCCACCAATGCTCAGCCGTTGCTGCTCCTCGGTATTCCCTCTGGTGGCGTACCTTTAGCACGCCGACTGGCGGAAAAATTCACCACCACTCGGGGTGACCGTCCCTGGGCAGCCTCGATATCACCCCGTATCGTGACGACCGCGCACAAACCCCACCGGGCATTACAGAAGACTAACATTCCCCATCGACAAGATCGACGGCACCAATATCATCCTGGTAGACGACGTGCCGTTTTCCGGCTGTTCCATCCGCGCCGCCTAGACGCCCTCCGCGACCTGGGCCGGCCCGGACACGGTGCTGGCTGGTGCTGGTCGAACGGGGGCACCGGCAGCTCCCCATCCGCGCCGACTATGTGGGCGAAAACCTCCCCACCGCCCGAAGCGAGGACGGACGGTGCTGCTCGCGGACATCGACGGCCGGCGACGGTGTGTTTGCCACCGATCCCTCGAACCAGCCTCCTCGGCAGACTCGGGCGGAATCCCACTCAGGCTGGGCGCCCGCCGGTGGGGAGAACAGTGAGGAAAGTATAGCCATGAAACACCTACTCAGCATCGGCGACCTGGGCAAAGACGACATCATTGAAGTTACTGGACGAGGCCGATCGGTTCCATCGAGGCCCCTGGAAGGGCGGAGCTGAAAAACTCCCCACCCCGGTGGCCGCACCATTTTTCACCCTCTTCTACGAAAACTCCACCCGCACCCGCTCGTTTGAGACCGCTGAAAATGGATGAGCGGACGATTAACATTTCCGCATCCTCTTCCTCGGTACGCAAGGGCGAATCCTCCAAGTACACCGCTCACCAGCGCCATTGGGGCGGACGCCCTCATCATTCGCCACTCTTCCTCCGGGGCCGCCCAACAACTAGCGCAGTGGGTGGCGCCGGGCGGGAACGGCCCATCGGTGATTAACGCCGGGGACGGCGCCCACCAGCACCCCACCCAGGCGCTCCTCGACGCGGTCACCATGCGGCAACGCATCGGGGAAATTTCCGGCATCGTGATCGTGGGGGACTGCCTGCATTCGCGGGTGGTGCGTTCCAACGTGGATCTGCTCTAGCACCTCAGGCGCCGAGGTGGTGTTGGTGGCTCCACCCACCCTCATGCCCATCGGGGTGGAAAACTGGCCGGTCCGGGTCAGCTACACCATGGACCCCGAGATCGCCGACGCCGATGTGGTGATGATGCTGCGGGTCCAGCAGGAACGCATGCAGGGTGGATTCTTCCCTCCCACCGGAATATGCGGCTCTGTACGGCATGAGCAAGGAGCGCGAATCCCGGTTGAAAGACCTGCACATCATCATGCACCCCGGCTACGCTGCGCGGCATGGAAATCAACCACATCGGTCGCCGACGCCCCCGCACGGCAGTGTTGCAGCAGGTATCCACTGTGCACGTGCGCATGGCGGTCCTGAGTACCCTCATCGCCAGCACTGACAGCCCCGGCTTCTAGGAGAAAACTTTCCATAATGAGTACAACCATGAACTATCCAGCAACCGGGGAACTCGCCGACGCCGAACCCGGCACCTTCCTCATCACCAACGTTCGCCCCTACGGGGAAGGCGAACCCGTAAGCGTGCTTGTTACCGACGGGTTATCACCGAGGTCGGCACCACGCCACCACCGCCGACCGGGTGATCGACGGGCAGAATAATGTGCTCCTACCCGGCCTGGTGGACATCCATGTGCACTTGCGCGAACCCGGCAGGGAAGACACCGAAACCATCGCCACGGGTTCCGCGGCCGCCGCGAAAGGCGGGTTCACCGCGGTGTTCACCATGGCAAACACTAATCCGGTCATGGACCAGCCGGTCATCGCTGAATCCTGTGTGGCACAGCAGCTTTCATCGGCCCAGTGCGACGTGCACCCGGTGGATCCATCACCAAAGGCTTGGCGGGCAAAAGAACTCACCGAATTCGGCATGATGGTGCACTCGATGCGAAAAGTGCGCTCTTCTCTGACGACGGCAAATGCGTCACCAACCCCTAATCATGCGGCGGGCCATCGAATACGCCAAAGGCTTCGACGTGCTCCTGGCCCAGCACCGCGAAGACCCCCGGCTGCACCGAAGGCGCGGTCGCGCACGAAGGCGAAATCGCCGCCGGCTGGGGTTGCGGGCTGGCCGCGGATCGCCGAAAGTAGCCGTCGTGGCTCGACGCCCTCCGAGCCGCGACTACGGCAACCGCATGCACATCTGCCACGCACGACCCGCGGCACGGTCGAACTCGTGCAGGCCAAAGACCGTGGCATCCCCTCACCGCCGAAGTCATCCCCCACCACCTGTTGCTTACCGACGAACGCTTGACGACGTACGACGGCGTCAACCGGGTCAACCCGCCCCTGCGGGAAGCCGACGACACCATCGCCCTCCGGGATGCTCTCCTCGACGGCACCGTGGACTGCGTGTCTACTCACCACGCCCCCACGGGTCGGAAGAAAAATGCCGCACATCTGAACACGCCCGCCCCGGCATGTCTCCGGGCCTGAAACCCTCCCTGGCCATCGTCGCGGAACTCTTTATCAAACTCCGGCCCACTGACTGGCGGTTCGTGGCGAAAGTCATGAGCGAACGGCCCGCCGAAACGTCCAACTCCCCGGCCACGGCCGCCCCATTGCCGCCGGCGAACCCGCCAACCTCACCATCGTCGACCTGGGCAAAACTCTGGACCGTTGTCGCCGACGACCTGGCATCCAAGGCGGACAACACCCCTTATGAAAACATGGAATTCACCACCAAAGTCACCACCACCATCCTCCTGCGGCCGACTGACCTGCGTCAACGGTGAAGCCCAAGCCCCCGAAACTAGACACAACGAAAGGTCCCACCGTGACACACCACCGCACCACACGCACGCCTCGTGCTTTGCCGACGGAAAGTCTTCACCGGCACCAGCTTCGGCGCCACCGGCACCACCTTTGGGGAAGCCGTGTTCACCACCGCCATGACCGGCTACCAAGAAACCATGACCGACCCCTCCTACCATCGGCAACCGTTGTCGCCACCGCCCCCAAATCGGTAACACCGGCTGGAACGATGAAGATGACGAACTCCCGCGGCTCCCGCATCTGGGTGGCAGGCTTAGTCATCCGGGACCTCCGCCCAGGTCTCCAGCTGGCGGTCACCCGCAGCCTCGAAGACGAAAATGATCGCCCAAAACATCATCGGCATCGCCGGCGTCGACACTCTCGAACAATTGTTCGTCACCTGCGGAATTTTGGGTCCATCTCCGCCGGCATCTTCTCCGGGGAAGCGGCAGATCAGCCCGTCGAAAAAGCTCATCGAAACCGTGCGATCACAACTCGCCATGGCCGGCTCCTCGACCTCGCCGGAACGTCAGCACCACCGAACCCTACATCGTCGAACCCATCGGCGAACACACCACAGTCGTCGCCCACGACATGGGCATCAAAACCAACACCCCCGCAACTCTCGCCCACCGCGGCATCCGCACCATCGTCGTCCCCGCCAACACCCCATACGCCGACATCGCCGCATATAATCCTCGACGGCGTATTCGTCTCCAACGGGCCCGGTGATCCCGCCACCGCCGACACCATGGTCGGCATCGTCCGCGACATCCTCGCCGCAAAAATCCCTCTTCGGCATCTGCTTCGGCAACCAAATCCTCGGACGCGCCCTAGGACTCAACACCTACAAAATGAAATTCGGGCACCGCGGCATCAACGTCCCTGTACTCAACCACCTCACCGGAACCATCGACATCACCACAAAACCACGGCTTTCGCCCTCGAAGGCACCGCCGGCACCACCTTCACCACCCCCTCACGGCGACGCCCAAGTCACACACACCTGTTTGAACGACGGGACCGTGGAAGGCGTCGCCCTCACCTCAGGGCTCGCCTACTCGGTGCAATACCACCCCGAACCGCCGCCGGCCCCCACGACGCCAACCCACCTCTTCGACCACCCGTCACCCTCATGGCCAACCATAAAACCCACTAACCCGGACCAAACCGCCGATAACCACCACAAACCACCCCACAACAACTAGGAAGCAATAACTCATGCCCAAGCGTAACGACATCCACCACGTCCCGGTCATCGGCTCCGGCCCCCATCGTCATCGGCCAAGCCTGCGAATTCGACTACCCGGGCACCCAAGCCCGCCGAGTACTCAAAGAAGAAGGCATGCGAGTCACCCTCATCAACTCCAACCCGGCCACCATCATGACCGACCCCGAATTCGCCGACCACTACCTACGTGGAACCCATCGAAGCCGAATACATCGAACGCATATTTGAAAAAGAAATCGCGCAAGGGCACCCCATCGACGGCGGTCCCCGCCACCCTCGGCGGCCAAACCGCCTCAACGCCGCCATCCAACTCTCGACCGCCGCGGCTCTCAAAAACTACAACGTCGAACTCATTGGCGCCGACATCGACGCCATCGAACGCGGCGAAGACCGCCAAAAATTCAAAGACATTATCGCAAAAATCGGCGGCGAATCCGCCCGCTCCCGCGTCTCGCTACACCATGGACGAAGTCCACGAAACCATCGCCGAACTCGGCCTCCCCGTCGTCGTCCGACCCTCCTTCACCATGGGCGGCCTCGGTTCCGGCCCGCCTTCACCCCCGAAGACCTCGAACGCATCGCCGGCGGCGGCCTCGCAGCCCCCCGAAGCCAACGTCCTCTATCGAGGAATCCATCCTCGGCTGGAAAGAATACGAACTCGAACTCATGCGCGACGGCGCCGACAACGTCGTCGTCATCTGCTCCATCGAAAACGTCGACGCCCTCGGCGTCTACACCGGCGACTCCGTAACCGTCGCACCAGCCATGACCCTCACCGACCGCGAATACCAAAAATGCGCGACCAAGGCATCGCCATCATCCGCGAAGTCGGCGTCGACACCGGCGGCTGCAACATCCACCCGCCCTCAACCCCACAACCGGCCGACTCATCACCATCGAAATGAACCCCGAGTCTCCCGCCCTCCGCCCTCGCATCCAAAGCCACCGGATTCCCCATCGCAAAAATCGCCGCCAAACTCGCCATCGGCTACACTCGACGAAATCACCAACGACATCACCTGGCATCACCCCCGCCGCATTCGAACCCACACTGACTACGTAGTCGTCAAAGCCCCCGCTTCGCCTTCGAAAAATTCGTCGGCGCCGACGACACCCTCACCACCACCATGAAATCCGTCGGCGAAGCCATGGCCCTAGGACGCAACTACATCGCCGCCCTCGGCAAAGTCATGCGCCCCTCGAAAACAAACAAGCCGGCTTCTGGACCATCCCCCGACGAAACCCTTCGCCGGCGACCGGCACACCAACATCGATGCCATCCTCGCCGACCTCAACCGACCCACCGAAGGCCGCATGTATGACGTCGAACTCGCCCCTCCGGACTCGGCGTCACCATCGACCAAGTCCACCAAGCCTCCGGCATCGACCCCTGGTTCCTCGCCGAACTCGGCAACCTCGTCCAATTCCGCGACGAACTCGTCACCGCCCGAGTCCTCGACGAACACCTCCTCCGCCGCGCCAAATACTACGGCCTCTCCGACCGCCAAATCGCCGCCCTCCGACCAGAATTCGCCGGCGAAGACGGCGTCCGCCGACCCGCTGGTCCCTCGGCATCCGACCCGTCTTCAAAACCGTCGACACCTGCGCCGCTCAATTCGAAGCCACCACCCCTCACTACTACTCCAGCTACGAACTCGACCCCGCCGCCGAAACCGAAGTCACCCCCCAAACCACCAAAGAAAAATCATCATCCTCGGCTCCGGCCCCAACCGCATCGGCCAAGGCATCGAATTCGACTACTCCTGCGTCCACGCAGCCCTAGAACTCTCCCGCGTCGGATACGAAACCGTCATGGTCAACTGCAACCCCGAAACCGTATCCACCGACTACGACACCGCCGACCGCCTCTACTTCGAACCCCTCACCTTCGAAGACGTCATGGAGGTCTACCACGCCGAAACCCAATCCGGCACCGTCGCCGGCGTCATCGTCCAACTCGGCGGCCAAACCCCCCTCGGACTCGCCGAAAAACTCCGCGACGCCGGCGTCCCAGTCATCGGCACCACCCCCGAAGCCATCAACCTCGCCGAAGACCGCGGCGAATTCGGCGAAGTACTCCACGCCGCCAACCTTCCAGCACCCGCCTTCGGCACCGCCACCAGCTTCGCCGAAGCCAAAAACGTCGCCAACCACATCGGCATACCCCGTCCTCGTCCGCCCTCCTACGTCCTCGGCGGCCGCGGCATGGAAATCGTCTACGACGAACCCTCCCTCGCCGACTACATCCAACGAGCCACCGAAATCACCTCCGACCACCCCGTCCTCGTCGACCGCTTCCTCGACAACGCCATCGAAATCGACGTCGACGCCCTCTGCGACGGCACCGATCGTCTACCTCCGCCGGCGTCATGGAACACATCGAAGAAGCGGCATCCACTCCGGCGACTCCGCCTGCGCCCTCCCACCCATGACCCTCGGCCCCGAAGACATCGACAAAGTCCGCGCATCCACCGTCGCTCTCGCCCACGGCATCGGCGTCCACGGCCTCATGAACGTCCAATTCGCCCCTCAAAGACGACATCCTCTACGTCATCGAAGCCAACCCCCGCGCCTCCCGCACCGTCCCCTTCGTCTCCAAAAGCCACCGGCGTCCACCTCGCCAAAGCCGCCGCCCGCATCATGACCGGCACCACCATCGCCCAGCTCAAAACCGAAGGACTCATCCCCACCGACTACGACGGCGGCTCCCTGCCCCTCGACGCCCCCATCGCCGTGAAAGAAGCCGTCCTCCCTTCAACCGGTTCCGCCGCCCCGACGGCACCTCCTCGACACCCTCCTCTCCCCGGAAATGAAATCCACCGGCGAAGTCATGGCCTCGCCGACAACTTCGGCGCCGCCTCACGCCAAAGCCGAACAGGCGGGCTTCGGCGCCCTCCCCCACCACCGGCACCGTTTTCGTCTCCGTCGCCAACCGGGACAAACGCACCCTCATTTTCCCCATCCAACGCCTCGCCTCCTCGGATTCACCATGCTCGCCACCACCGGCACTGCCGCCATGCTGCGCCGCAACGGTGTGCAATGCGAAACCGTCCTCAAACACCCGACGTCGCCCAACCCGGCGATACCCGGAAAATCCATTGTGGATTTGATTCGCGCCGGGAAGTGGACCTGATTTTGAACACGCCGGCCGGGTCGGCAGGCGCACGCCATGATGGCTATGGCATTCGGGCGGCCGCCGTGAATGTGGGCGTGCCCCTGATTACCACCGTGCAGGGGTGACGGCTGCGGTGCAGGGCATTGAGGCACTGCAACGAGGCGGGTTGGGGTGCGTGCGCTACAAGAACTCGACCACTCGCCGAAACACGCCGCCTACGTGACTGCCAAAACCGCCGCCGAAGACGCAATGGGGAAAGGGAGTAAGGTCCATGCACGACTCGGGCAACACTGACTCTGGTAGCACCTTTGGGGAGAAACTTGGGCGGCGGGGGAGCGGCATGAGCTGCCTCTGTGTGGGCATCGACCCACACAAATCCCTTGCTGGAATCCTGGGGGATCTCGAAAACACCATCGAAGGACTGGCTGCGTTCAGTGCCATCTGCGTGGATGCCTTCGCCGGCCATGTAGCATTAGTGAAACCCCAGCGGCGTTTTACGAGGCGTTCGGTTCAGCCGGGTTTTTTGCCGTGCCAGAAACCACCACGCCGCGCTGCGTTCGGCGGGAACACTGGTGGTGGCGGACGCGAAGCGGGGCGACATTGGCTCCACCATGGCGGGCTACGCCGAAGCATGGTTGACGCCAGGCTCACCCCTGAGGCGGATGCCGTGACGCTATCGCCCTACCTGGGATTCGAATCGCTGCGCCCCGCACTTGACATCGCACAAAAATTCGGTAAGGGGGTGTTTTGTGCTGGCGGCCACCAGCAACCCAGAAGCCGCCACTGTGCAGGGCTGCCGCACGGAGCGCGGGGTCGCGGCTATCGCAGCAGATTGTCGACGCACGCGCGCAGGAAAAACTCGGCCTACCAGCCGGCGGTCGGAAGCGTCGGAGTGGTGGTGGGTGCCACCTGGCTACGCCACCAGATTTGCGGAAACTCCATGGTCCGGTGCTGCTCCCCGGAGTGGGGGCACAGGGGCAACCACCGAAGATGTTAAGCGGATCACAAAAGATTTGGTGGGTTTGAGTTTTTCCCAGCGTATCGCGGGGTATCCTTTCGGTCGGGCCGAAAGTTTTACTCTGAAAAAAGCCGTGAGACAATGTGGTGAAAGAAATTTAATATTTGACCATTTCGCCAGTTCGCGTCACACGATAGGGGCGAAATGGACGCCTCATTGACCTACGACTTTCCAATTGAAATTGGCGATTACCTGATCTTTGTGATTAGGTGCTACACTGGGGCGAAAATCTACCGGGATATTCCCAGTGCATGTTTCCTGCGTGTATGGTAGATTTCCGCAGGTGGGAATCATTTACTGATTTTCACTGCAACCTACTAGACATTTATCGAACTTATTGAATCGGAGGAATCCCGTGGCCCTTCCACAGTTGACCGATGAGCAGCGCAAAGAAGCCCTCGCTAAGGCTGCTGAGGCGCGTGTAAGGCACGTGCAGAGCTCAAAGAGCAGCTCAAGCCAGCGGTGACATTTCCCTGAAGGAGGTTTTGGCAGAGGCCTCCAGCGACGAAATCATTGGTAAGACCAAGGTCTCGGCTCTTTTGGAATCCCTGCCCAAGGTTGGCAAGGTGAAGGCTAAGAAATCATGGACGAGCTGGAGATCGCCCAGACGCGCCGGTTGCGGGGGCTTGGGTGACCGTCAGCGTCGTGCCTTGCTGGAGCGTTTCGGTTTCTCTGAGGGACTAAAAACGTGGTTGGCGATAACCCTCATCAGGGCCGGTTAGTGGTATTACTTGGCCCGTCTGCCGTCGGGAAAGTCCACGGTGGTTCATCGCCTCCGCGAAGAATTGCCCACCATGTATTTTTCGGTCTCTATGACCACTCGTGCCTCCCCGCCCCGGGAGATAGATGGTGTGCACTATTTCTTCAGATTCCCCGAGGAGTTCCAACGTCGAATTGACGCCGGTGAAATGCTCGAATGGGCGGATATTCACGGCGGGCTGCAACGTTCGGGAACTCCCGCGGGCCCTGTCGACCAGGCGCTTTCGGCCGGCCGCCCAGTGCTGGTGGAGGTAGATCTGGTGGGGGCTCGTGCGATCGCCGCCATAAAACCCGAGGCGGAGACTGTGTTTTTAGCGCCCCTTCATGGGAAGTGCTGGTGGAACGGCTCACTGGGCGTGGTACGGAATCTGATGCTACTATTCAGCGTCGGTTAGAAACCGCTCGGGTCAGAGCTTGCGGCGCAGAACGAATTCCGGCATGCTTCATTGATCAACGATGATGATGTGGAGCGGGCGGTAGCCCAATTGCGGAATATTTTTGTTGGGCGTCAAGTGAGCCGATTGGGTCCCGCATATCTGAGGGACTAAGCTAGAAACCGCAGTATAAACGTTCAGTAAAGGTATCAATATCTCGTGAGCAAAGTGTCGGAAAGCAATCCAGCGCGTCTACGATAAGCCGATCGGTATCACTGATCCGCCAATTGATGAGCTACTGGACCACGTATCCTCGAAGTATGCGCTGGTAATCTTTGCAGCTAAGCGCGCCCGGCAAATTAACTCCCATACTACCGGCAGCAAGACGAAGGTGTCGTAATCGAATTGCCGTGGGTCCGTTGGTGGATCCGCCGACCGAGCAGAAACCCTCTCGACCGCCCTGCTGGAAATCCAGAAGGTATGCTGGATCACGAAGAAGGCACAACTTTCTTCTGAAATATGACCCGCCCACGACTCTAGCGTGGGGTTGTTATTTTCAAAAGCTTGTCGATGCCCTCCCGGTGAAATACGTCGGGTTGATAGACTGATTTGGTGGAGAATCAGAAGAAAATAGTTGTTGGTGTCACCGGTGGTATTGCTGCTTATAAGGCCTGCCATGCATAGTGCGGGCGTTCAAAGAAGCAGGCGACGATGTTACCGTTGTGCCCACTGGGACGGCCACACTGCGGTTTGTGGGAAAAGCCACCTTTGAGGCCTTGAGCGGCAATCCCGTATCCACCACCGTCTTCGATGCGGTAGATGAGGTGCGGCATGTGGCGATTGGGAAACAGGCCGATCTCATTGTGGTGGCGCCAGCCACCGCCGACTTCATGGCCCGTTGCCGCCGGCCGGGAACGATGACCTGCTCACCGCGACGATTCTCGTGGCCACCTGCCCCGTTGTGTTTGCCCCGCCATGCACACCGAAGTATGGCTGAACCCCGCCACCCAGGCCAATGTGCATATTCTACGCAGCCGAAACATTGTGGTGTTAGAGCCCGACCATGGGCGGCTCACCGGGGCAGACATTGGCCCCGGCCGGATGCTAGAACCCAACCACATTGTTGAGCTGGCCCGCACCGTCTACGATGGGGAATCCTCCAACCCACCCTCTGGTGGGGAAGACCCTGCTGGTCACGGCCGGCGGCACCAGGGAACCCATCGACCCGGTGCGGTATATCGGCAATCGTTCTTCCGGCCGGCAGGGGCTGGCCATTGCAGACATCGCGTGCAGCGGGGGCGACGGTTTTGTGATTGCCGGCCATACCGAATCCGATATTCCTCCGGGGCGACCGTGGTGCGGGTGGAGTCGGCCCGGGAGATGCGGGACGAGGTGGAGACGCCTCTCGGGCGGCGCGGACATTATCGTTATGGCGGCCGCGGTGGCGGATTTTCCGCCCCGAACATGGCCGAATCAAGTTGAAGAAGGGCACCCACACGGATGCATTGAGCACGATTCATTTGGTGGAGAACCCAGACATCCTGCGGTCGGTCGTCGACAAGCGAGAGTTGCGGGAGTTGTCGGAGCACGCAATCATCGTGGGTTCGCCGCAGAAACCGGGGACGATGTGGGCACCGTGCTCGATTACGCCCGGGCCAAACTGGCGAAAAAGGCTGTGACCTGCTAATGTGCAACGATGTTTCCGGCGGTAAGGTGTTCGGACGGGCCAATAATCGGGGGTTCCTGCTCGCCCGCAACGGCGCCATTATTAATATTGCTGACGGAAGTAAACACGTAGTAGCTGCGCAAATCGCCCTGACGTCATCGAGGCCTTAAACCAAGCAGACTTGCCGGATTGGACAGCTTAGTCTATATTTGGTTTGTGCTCGGCGCCTATTCAGGCGCATGCTTAAACCGAAAGAATTATTTTATGCCTCATAACACCTTGCGCTTGTTCACCAGCGAATCCGTCACCGAAGGGCATCCCGATAAAATCTGCGACGCCATCTCCGACAGCATACTTGACGCGATTTTTGGCCCAGGATCCCACCAGCCGGGTAGCGGTAGAAACCCCTGGTCACCACCGGGCAGGTTCACGTGGTAGGGAGGTACGCACCACCTCCTACGTGGATATCGCCACCCTGGTGCGCCAAACCCTGGTCGATATCGGGTTCGTGTCCTCTGACGTGGGGTTTGACGGCCGCACCTGCGGCGTGAACATTGCCATTGGTGAACAATCCGCCGAAATCGGCGACTCCGTTTCCGTCTCCCAAAGAGGGTCCGCGACGGGCCGACACGGACGCCGACGACCAAGCCGGCGCCGGCGACCAAGGCCTCACTGTTCGGCTACGCCTCCAATGAAACCCCCGAATACCTGCCACTGCCGATTTCGCTCGCCCACCGGCTATCTCGCCGGCTCACCCAGGTCCGCAAGGGAAGGCATTGTCCACGCACCTCCGCCCCGACGGAAAAACGCAGGTCACCCAGGGGTACGATGATGCAGGCCGGCCGGTACGACTCGACACCGTGGTGGTGTCCGCCCACACGACCCCGATGTGACCCAAGAATGGCTGCGGCAGCAACTCCAAACCCACGTGGTCGACTGGGTGTGACGACGCTAACCTCGACGGCATCGACACCACCAGCTACACCCTGCTCGTCAACCCCTCCGGCTCGTTCATCCTCGGCGGTCCCATGGGGATGCCGGCCTGACCAGCCGAAAAATCATCGTCGACACCTACGGCGGCATGGCCCGTCACGGGGCGGCGCATTCTCAGGGAAAGACCCTAGCAAGGTGGACCGATCCGGGGCGTACGCCATGCGGTGGGTGGCGAAAAACAGTATTGCCGCCGGCCTCGCCGACCGGGCCGAAGTCCAGGTCGCCTACGCCAGTGGCCGGGCAAAACCCGTCGGCCTCTATGTGGAAACCTTCGGCACCGCCCACCATGGCCTGACCGACGCCCACATCCAACAAGCAGTCACGCAAGTATTCGACCTGCGACCAGCCGCGATCATTCAGGGAACTCGACCTGCTGCGCCCCCATGTACGCCCGCACCGCCGCATACGGCCATTTCGGCGCGACGACCTTGACCTGCCCTGGGAACAAACCAACCGGGTCACCCAACTTCGGGACGCCCTCCATATCCAGGGTTGATGCTACAATAGGCGAATGCCAAAAACCCGGGAACCTGCCACATACGCGCCGGTAGCGCGGGTTTTACCCTACTCGGTTTGAGCGTCATTGACCGTTACTTCGACTACCGCATCGACACTAAGTTATCGATGCCGCCCAACCGGGGGTGCGGGTCCAGGTCAGTTTCATAACCGTCTGGTCGACGGCATTCTCCTCGACCGGGTTGCCGAATCCGAATTTGGTGAGGAACTCAGCTGGCTGGACCGCGTAGTGTCCCCGGAAATCGTATACCCGCCCAACACCCGGAAACTCGTCGAAGACCATCGTCAACCGCTACGCCGGCACCACCAGCGACCTCCATCCGCCTCGCCATACCCTCCCGCCACGCGGGCGCGGAAACCACCGACACCACCACCGCGTGGGAAGAACTCGGCAAGGTAGGGGAACCCGACCTGTCGCACTGGTCCAGCTACACCCACGGGGAATCCTTCGTAGATGCGGTCCTACGCGGGCCAAACCGCCCGGGCCGCCTGGCAAATCCTCCCCGGCGACGACTGGGCGGCGGCACTCGCGACCCTCGCCGTGAAAGTAGTCAAAGACGGCGGCGGCGCCCTCATCATCCTTCCCGACCAGCGGGACATAGACCACATGGAACGAGCCCTGCGGAACCTCGTCTCCCCGAAACAAATCACGATCCTCACCGCATCCCAAGGCCCGCAAGCCCGCTACGAGTCGATTCCTGAGCATCCTGCACGGCCAAGGCCGGCTGGTGATTGGCACCCGATCCGCGGTGTTCGCTTCATCGCTAACCTCACACCTCGCCATCATCAAAGACGACGGTGACCCCAGCCTGGTGAAACCCGCGCCCCCTACTTTCACGCCAGGAAGTACTCACCACCCGCTCCGCTCGAGAACAATGCTCTCATCATCGCCGGGCATGCCCGCACCGCCGAAACCAACTCCTGGTCGACTCCGGGTGGGCACGACCTGGTTGCCGGCCGCGACACCATCCGCACCCGCATGCCCCACATCCACGCATCCGGTGACACCGATGCCGCCTAGAACGCGACCGCCACGCCCGCGGCTCCCGCCTGCCCAGCAGCGCCTACCAGGCTATCCGGGCCGCCCTCGACCGCGGCGCCCCCGCCCTGGTGCAGGTGCCGCGCAAAGGCTACGTGCCCATCCTCGCCTGCCGCCACTGCCGAACCCACGCCCGCTGTCGCCACTGCAACGGCCCCCTCGGCATCCCCTCCGGCGATGATTACGCGACACCCAGCTGCGGCTGGTGCGGCCGCCAAGACCCCAACTACCGGTGCAATAACTGCGGTGGCACCGGGGTGCGAGAGCCGTGGTACTAGGGCACGACCGCACCGCGGAAGAATTCGGCCGGGCCTTCCCCCAAACCACAATCATCGTGTCCGGCGGCAATAAGGTCATCGACACCATCCCCGCCGAACCAGCCATCGTCATCGCCACCCCCGGCGCCGAACCCCAAGTCACAGACGGCGGCGCCTATGGTGCCGCCGTGCTCTCGACGCGTGGGCGCTCCTCAACCGGCAGACCTCCGAGCCACCGAAGAAACCCTCACCAAATGGGCGCACGCACCGCAGCCTGGTCGCCAGCCGCGCCCACAGGAAGTGTGGTTGCTGCCGACCCGGGAATACCCATCGTCCAAAACCTCATCCGGTGGGACATGGTTTTCCGCCGCCCGCCGCGAACTCGACGAACGCCGCGACGTCGAATTCCCCAACCGTCCACATGGCCGCCATCGACGGCACCGTGACCGCGCTCCACCACTTCATCGACCAACTCGACCTGCCGGAAACCGCGGAAATACTCGGCCCGGTCGACCTGCCGCCCGGGGAAAAACTCCGGGGCACCGCCATGAAAAGACTACAACGAACCGGTCCAACGCATCCTCGTTCGCGCCCCACTGGGGCCCCGAAACCAATTAGGTATGGTACTCAAAGCCGCATACACTGCGGTGCGGACCCTGCATAAAAAGCACCCCGGTCACGCATCCAGGTAGACCCCATCCATATCGGCTAACGCTGTCAAATCGTGAAGGAGGCACTTATTCACATGACCAGCCACGACATTCGAATCTTCGGCGATCCCGTGCTTACCAGCCGCGCCGACGAAATCACCGCCTTTGACGACTCCCTGGAAACATCTGGTCGAAGACATGTTCGACACCATGGACGCCGCTGGTGGTGTCGGCCTCGCCGCCAACCAAATCGGGGTGCTGCGCCGGGTTTTCGTCTTCGACTGCACCACCGAAGAAGACGGGATGCGGGGGCATATCATCAACCCCAGTGGGAGCCAGTGGGGAGGAGACCCAACTTGGGCGAAGGGTGCCTCTCCATTCAGGTGCTCACCGACACCCGAACGCTACCAAACCGTGCGGGTCACCGGCTACGACTACGACGGTAACCCCCTGGCACCATCACGGCCTCCGGGCTCATGGCCCGGTATTCAACACGAAACCGACCATTTGGATGGGGTGCTGTTCCTCCGACGCCTCACCCAGAGCGTCGCAAAAAGGCTCATAGCCTACATCACCAAGCGGACTGGTTTAATAAATAATCATGCGCATCATCTTTTCGCGGGAACCCCCAAACCGGCAGCCTGTGCCCTCACCGCCCTGCTGGCCAGCAACCACGACGTTATTGCGGTCATTACCCGACCCGACGCTCGGAAGGGCCGGGGTCGCACCCTGCCTCACCGGTGAAGAGCTCGCCACCAGCCGCGACATTCCGGTGCTTACCCCACCAGCCTGCGCGACAACGACGAGTTCCGCTCCGAGCTGCGCCGGCTGAGCCGGATTGCGTGCCAGTTGTGGCCTACGGCAATCTCATCTCCCAAGATGATGCTGGATTTGGTCCCTTACGGGTTCATTAACCTGCACTGGCCTCCTGCCGCGGTGGCGGGGGCGGCCCCGTGCAGGCGGCCATCCACGCCGGCGACGCCGTCACCGGGGCCACCACCTTCCGCATCGACCCGGGCCTTGGCACCGGGGACATCATTGGGCAACTCACCCGAACCTATCGACCCCGCCGACACCGCCGGCAGCCTCCTGGGCGGCTCGCCCACCGGGGCGCCGACCTATCGAGCCCACACCATGGACGCGATCGCCGACGGCACCGCCGAATACCGGCCCCAGGACGGCGTAGCCACCACGCCCACGAAGATCACGGTCGCCGACGCTCGCGTGGACTGGACCCAACCCGCCGAAAGCATTGACCGCGCCATCCGCGCCGTCACCAGCAGCCCGGGCGCCTGGAGCACGATGGGGGCAGCGCATCAAACTAGGGGCCGGTCACCCACACCACCGACCCGCACATACGGCCCGGTGACATCCATGGCAAAAACCGCATCCTGGTGGGCACCAGCACCACCCAGTGAGCCTGGGCCGGGTGCAACCATCGGGAAGAAACCCATGCCCGCCGCCGGCTGGGCCCGCGGCACGCTGAGTTGAAGAAGCGATTCCAGATAGAGCCTAGACCCGGCGGTTCCGCTCCCGCGCCAAAGGCGAAAAAACGGGCGCCCGCCTTCGGGAACCGTCCCATGGCGCCGCGACCGACCCGCTACCAGCCCGGTGGGGATCCGCGCGCCCTGGGGATGTGGACCTGGCCCGGCCATCGCCTTTGACGTGCTCTACCGCGTCAACGTCGAGGCACGTATGCCAACCTGGCCTCCCCAAAGCGCTGACCGAATACCGGCTCCAAACGCCGCGACGCCGCCTTCGCCACCGAAATCACCTACGGCACCCTGCGGGTCCAAGGCATACTCGATATCGTCGCAGCCCACTGCGCCTCCCGGCCGCTCGACAGCGATGATCCGGCGGTGCGCGGGTGCCATCCGGCTGGGCGCCTACCAGTTTGCTCTACACCCGGGTGGAACCGCACGCGGCCGTGGACTCCGCCGTGAAAATCCGTCGCCGCCACCGGAAACGAACAAGCCAAAGGCTTCGCCAATGGCATCCTGCGGAAAATATCCCGCACCAGCCCGAAGCCTGGTGGGGCTCCAACCCGCCGACGAACTCGCCGCCATCGCCTTCCGGCACGCCCACCCGAATAGGGTCGCTAAAAGTTTCAGAACAGGCTGGGGGTCGTGACGAACTTGATCGCCGCCCTCGCTGCCGATTCCCGAGCGCCCCATCGTGCACCTCGTGGCCCGCCCGGAAATCACCGCCGAGGAACTCGCCCTCATGACCGGTGGTGATGAGAACCTACTCGCCCTACGCCGTCTACCTGCCCGGCGGTGACCCCGGCCGCATCGACGCCGTCCGCGACAGGCTGGCCGCGGTGCAGGACGAGAGGATCCCAGCTCATTGCCCGCGCTCACCGCAGCCCCCTCGGCAGGCCCGACGGTGGGCACTGGCTCGACCTGTGCGCTGGCCCCGGCGGCAAGGCCGCGCTCCTGGGGGCCATTGCCCGTATCGAATCCGCCACCGTCGACGCCGTGGAGGTCCAACCCCACCGCGCGAAACTCGTCCAGCAAACCGTCCGCGACCTCCCGTCACGGTGCACACCATGGACGGCCGTAACTGGCTTCGAGATACCAATTCGACCGGGTGTTGGTGGATGCCCCCTGCTCCAGCCTCCACGCGCCTCCGGCGCCGCCCGAGCCCGCTGGCGCAAACAAAGAATCCGACATTGCCCAACTGGCGCAACTCCAATACGAACTCCTCGCCTCCGCGATCAACCTCACCCGCCCAGGTGGCGTCATCGTCTACTCCACCTGCTCGCCCGATCTTCAGGAAACCCGCGGCGTCGTCAATAAAGCCCTGAAAAACCACCCGGTTGTCGAACTCGACGCCCACCCGCTCGTCCCCAACATGGAGAACACAGGGGAAGAAAAATCCGTACAAATGTGGCCCCACCGCCACCACACCGACGCCATGTTCTTCGCCGTCTTGAAGAAAACCCCCGAGAAACTAGGATAACAATCATGACCAACCCCATCATTTCCCCTCCATCCTGTCCGCCGACTTTACCAACCTGGGCGCCGACATCCAGGCCGTCGCCAACGCTGACTGGATTCACGTCGACATCATGGACGGGCATTTCGTCCCGAACCTTTCCTTCGGCGCCGACATTACCGCCGCCGCCCGGCGCGCCACCACCCAGCCCCTCGACGTGCACCTCATGATCGACAACCCCGAACGCTGGGTGGATAACTACATTAAGGCCGGCGCGGACCATATTATCTTCCACGTGGAGGCCACCGACAATCCGGTTTCCCTCGCCCGCCACATCCGGGCCGCCGGCGTTCAGGCCGGCTTCTCCCTCCGCCCGGTACCCCCATCGAACCCTATCTCCCACGCTCGATGCAATTTGATTTGGTGCTCATCATGAGCGTCGAACCGGAGGTTCGGCGGCCAGTCATGCGACCAGCTCGACAGGTTCGTGCGCCCTCCGGCACGAAATCACCACCAGTGGCCTTGCCACCCTCATCGAGATCGACGGTGGTATCAGCGCCGAGCACCATCGCCCAGGCTGCCGAAGGCCGGCTGTGACGCCTTCGTCGCCGGCTCCGCCATTTTCACCAACGACGACCCGGCGGCGGCCATCACTAACCTCCGCACCCTGGCCACCCTCTAACCCCACCACAAAAATCTCATGTTCAGCGGAATCATCGAAGAAAATCAGCACCATCACCACCCATCACCCCGCGGTGACTCCTGTAAACTCCACATCACCGCGGCAACCGTCACCACCGACATCCACCCCGGTGAGCTCCATCGCTGTCAACGGCATCTGCCTCACCGTTGTCGACCGCATGACCCCACCGGGTTCACCGCCGACGTCATGAAGAAAGCCCTCGACCGCAGTGTTCTCGGCCACGTCGGCGACCAGTCAACCTGGAGCGCGCCTCCCGTCACCGGCCGCCTCGGCGGCCACATCGTCCAGGGGCATGTCGATACCACCACCACGCTCATCCACCGGGGAAATCGGCGAGCATTGGCACACGCTCCGTTTCCACCTGCCGCCGCAGCTCGCCAAATATGTGGTAGAAAAAGGCAGCATCGCCATCAACGGCACCTCCCTCACGGTCTCCGCCATAGGGCGACGACTACTTCAAGTGTCCCTCATCCCCACCACCCTCACCCACACCAATCTCGAGCATCCCCTCCAACCCGGCGACTCCGTCAACCTAGAGGCAGACATCCTCGCTAAACACGTCAGCTCCTCGCACACTAGAAGGAACCCATGGACAACAACCAGCCCCTCAGCGACGCCGAAATCCACGCCTATGTTGCCGCTGACGCCGCTCTCACCACCACCAAACCCTGGAAGCTTGAAGTCACATCACGACGCATGAAGCTTTACGCTTTCCTCGCCGCCGGTGTCACCTCGCCATCCATATTTTCTCCTCGCCATCGTTGTTGCGGTCAGGAACACCGGCACCGCGGTCACCGTCATCGACCAATGGGGATATTTTCCTCGTCAGTGTGCTTTTCGCCACCGTCATTTTCATCGGGCTGCACCGGCCCCGCGTCCGCGCCAACGAACAGCGTCGACGTCCGCAACTTCATCGGTTCTCGCTTCTACCCTGGGCCGTCATCTACGGCCTCAAGCTTTCGAAACTGCTCGCGTGGCCCGCCTCGAACTCCCCGAATTCGAATACGTGCTCATGTGGGCGTTCCTCGCCGCCGACGGCGCCGATTGCGTTACCGCCGTCGAAAAATTCCGGGAACTCGAAGCTCAATACATGCCCGAAGACTAGCCCTCTGTTAAGGAAACCCTCGCTGCATCCGTGACTGACTCAACAACATACCGCCCACGAACGTCTCCACCGACCCCGGCGTCTATAAATTCCGCGACCCCACCGGCCGGGTCATCTACGTGGGCAAGGCCAAAAACCTTCGCCTGCCTCGCCACCCTACTTCCACGACCTCACCCAACTTCACCCCGCACCCGCCACGTGGTCACCACCGCCAACCAGGTCGAATGGACCGTGGTCGGCAGCGAAGTCGAGCCACTCCAACTCGAATACACGTGGATTAAAAATACGGCCCCACTTCAACATCAACATACCGCGACGATAAAACCTACCCCTCCCTCGCCATCAGCATTAGCGAACCCATACCCGCGCCTTCTTCCACCGCGGCCCCTCGCAAGGCGGGTATCCGCTACTTCGGTCCTTCTCTCACGCCTGGGCAGCCGTCCGCGAAACCCTCGACCTCCTCATCCGAATTTTTCCCGTCCGCACACCAAAAGGCGTCCTATAACCGGCACGAAAACTCGGACGCCCCGCCTGCTCGGCTACATCGACAGATGCTCCGCCTGCGTGGGCCGCATTACCGAAACCGACCACCGCCGCATTGTCGACGACCTCTCAGCCTTCCTCGCCGGCCGCACCAGCCCCATCACCACCAGCTCGAAACCGAAATGCAGGCCGCCGCGGCGAACTCGACTCGAACAGCGCCGCCCGCATCCGCGACAATCTTGCCGCCATCACCGCCCTCACCGAACAACAAGCCATCGTCCTACCGACGGCACCGAGCGCCGACGTCAGTCGCCATCGACACCGACGAACTCGAAGCCGCCATCCAACTCTTTCCCATCCGCGCCGGCCGGGGTGAAAGGCCAACGCGGGTGGGTAGTCGAACGCACCGACGACCACGACGGTGGCGGCGAACAACTCATGCAAGACTTCCTCATCCGGTCTCTACTCGGACGCGGCAGACCAAGAACAAACCGTCCGGGACTCGGAAGAAAAAGCCATCAAACGCCGGGGCGTCGATGTAACTATGTTCCCATCGACACCACCAGCAACAAGCGTGGTCCCCGACATCCTCGTGGAAATACCACCAGCCGACATCACCGAGGCCGCATTATCCCAGCTCCGGGGCGGCCCCGTGCGGATCAAAAACCCCAAACGCGGCGACGAAAACCCTCACCCGACCACCGTGCACCGCAACGCCACGGAGCCTGAAACAACTTACAAAACTCAAACGAGGTCGGACCTCACCGCCCGATCCGCCGCCCTCCAGGGAACTGCAAAACTCCCTCTTCCTCCCCGAAGCCCCACTACGGATCGAATGCACGGACATCTCCACATCCAAGGCACCGACGTGGTGGCATCCTCGTGGTCTTCGAAGACGGCCTGCCGAAAAATCCGACTACCGGCGTACAAAATCCGACGCCGCCGGCGAGCGGGCACTCCGATGACGTAGCGAAGCATCGCCGAAGTCACCCGCCGCAGGTTCCTTCGACACCACCTTGACAGTCGCACCGTACCGGAACTAGACGGGTCCCAATTCGAAGACGAAAAACCCCAAACATCGAAACAAATTTTGCATACCCGCGGTTGTTTATCGTCGACGGCGGCGCACCGCGTAGCGGCAGCCCAACAAGTACTCGACGAACTAGAATAACCGATGTGCCCGTCATAGGCATCGCCAAACGACTAGAAGAAATCTGCTAGCGGGGAGAAATACCCCTCATCCTCCCCCGGCACTCCCAGGCGCTCTTTCTGATCCAACACATGCGCGACGAAGCACGCGATTCGCCATCACCTTCCACAGGCAACAACGATCCGCCCGAATGCGACACGCGAACTCGACAACATCAAAGACTCGGCGCAGCTCGACGCACCGAACTGGTCAAAACACTTCGGGAGTGTGGAAGCAGCTGAGACAAGCATCAGTAGCGGGACATCACCGCAGTCAGAGATTCGGCCTCAACTCGCCCAAAACGTCTACGACGCCCTCCACCCCAGAATAAGGCGGGCAACCGCGGCGCCCAACCGTCGAGCCGGCCCTGGGGCTAAAAGTGGCAGTATGATCGCCGAGGCCCCGCGCAATATAGAACCAGTAACCGAAATACCACCAGTCATCATCACCCGGCATGTCCGGGGCGGGCCTCAGCTCAGCCGCCCGAGTACTCGAAGACATGGGATGGTACGTCTCCCAAAAACCTCCCACGCAACTCGTGGTGCAATTTTCGAATTTTGCGCGGCCGACACCTCACCAGTCGACAAAGTAGCACTCGTATCCGACGTGAGGGTCACTCGACTTTCTCCTTCGGCCTCGACGTCGTCGTCACATCCCAACTCGACACCGCAGGACTCAAACCACTCGTCCTCTTCATGGACGCCCGCGACGACGTCCTCATTAAACGCTTCGACAATCTCCGCCGCACCCACCCTCCAGGATCCGGCACCCTACTCGTCGGCATCGAACGAGAACGCGCCCTCGTCGCAAACCTCAAAAGAATCCGCCAAACGTGGTCATCGAGCACTCCGACCTGTCGATCCACGACCTCCGCCGAGCAATCGAACCCAACTTGAAGCACTCGCCTCCAAGCAAACAACACGTCACCGTCCAATCATTCGGCCTCAAACACGGCACCCCACGACATCACATCATGGTCGACGTCCGGTTCCTCCCCAACCCATTCTGGATACCAGAACTGCGACCATTCCGGCAGTCGACAAACCGTCTCCGACTACGTGCTCAGCGCCGCAGCCTCAAGAATTTTTGAACAATTTCTATAAAAATGCTCATGCGACATGCGTGAAGGCTTCAAACATGACAGGCAAAAAGTTTATTACTGTGTCTATTGGGTTGCACCGGTGGACATCATCGTTCATAGCCATCGCAGAAGAACTAGCATCGCAGGCTTGCCGTCGGCGATGACCTTGACGTGACGGTTTCCCACCGCGACGTGTAACGTCACTAACCGAAGGCATTGCCGTGGCGCAATAAACCTCCGGCACTCACACGGGAACACGGAACCAAAGGTGAGCAACAGCATGGACAACAACTGACGTTGCATTTCCGCACAGGCACCAAAGTCGCAAACCGCCTAGGCGGCGGCGCATGGCCTGTTCAAACCCTCACCGCAGTCCGTCTCCTCCACTGACACCATCACCGCCATCGTCACCGTCGCCGACGACGGCGGATCCTCCGGCCGAATCCGCAGGGAGCCGGACAAATCCCAGGAGACCTCCGCACGGCTCTCTCCGCACTCGCCCCCGCGACGACGAAGGCCGCATGTGGGAAGCCACCCTCAACACCGATTCGGTGGCTCAGGCGCACTCGCCGGCCACGCGGTAGGAAACATGCTCATTGCCGGGCTCTGCGACATACTCAATCCGGTTGCGCCCTCGACGTGGCAGCAAAACTCATCCGCGCCGGAAGCGCGTCTTACCAGTCTGCGAACAGCCTAGAAATCGAAGCCGAAGTAGGCGGCGCCGACGCCGACCCCCGCATCGTGCGGCAGGTCCGCGGCCAAGTCGCAGTGGCCACAACCGTCGGATCGGTACGCCGCCCGCCCGCCTCGTGCCGAAAAACGCCGTAGCCTGCGGAAAGCCATGACCGCACTCCAAGACGCCGACCTCATCACCCTCAGGGCCCCGGCTCTGGGTTCACCTCCGTCGTGCCCCATCCTCGTGCCTGGCGTCATGCCGATGCTGATGGAGAACGCTGCACCGGCACTGAAAATCGGGATCGTCAACCTCGGCGCAGAACCAGGGGAACCGCAGGGGTTCACCGCGCGAACAGATACCTACACATACTGCAGCAGCATGCGGCATCATTCACCGCCGACGTCGTCATCGTGGACGAGCATTCCGTGCCGAACGAAGCCGACCGCACATACCTGGCGCGGGCCGCCGCACATCGGGGCCAAACTCGCATTTCCACGACGTTCGGGAGAAGACTCCTCCGGCCTACAAGTCCCGGCACGATCCGAAAAACTTGCAGCCGCATTGGGGGCAGAATACCTGGCGGCCCGCGATAACTGGCAATTCAAAGCCGGCCGCGCGCGCCGGACGTTAGCGGTGACCCTGTGCAGCGTGTTCGGCGTGTCGTGGTGCTTTGTCGGCGCGGGGAGCTGCGTATGATAGATAGCTCACATTACTGAATGTATGACGATGGGAAGCGTGCGATGGCCGACGATTTTCAACAGCAAGCGTGAAGGAAGAGCTATGCCGGGTGGAGGTGAAGTCGCAGAAACTGCTTCGCATCGCCGAAATCCAGCGGCAATGATCCGGTTTGCCGGCGAGTTAAAGCATTGTGGCAAAACAAGCCGGTGCTAGAGGTGGAGCTGGAGGGTGCGGGCCGCGGCCGAGCGCTTACGGCGGGCCATGATGGAACTTTTCGACATCAGGGGTATCGCTCCTAGAGTTAGGGTGCCACATCGTCCCAGAAGGCGGCGCGGTATTTGCTACGGATCACCGATGATGTGGAGACGGTGATCCGCCGGGTGCGGTTAGTGATCCCGGTCGGGGCAGCAGGTGCGGGGTTGCCGCCCAGGTCCCGGTCAGCGGCACGGTCGACCATGCCGGGCGGCAGCGGCGTGGCGTTTGCAGCGTCGGGCCAGCTGGGGATCAATGCGCAGCAGCGGTTTGGAAGTGGTGCGGGGCGGAAACCTCATTGGCACTGGTGGGGTGTGCGCGCCGGTTGGGGATGGCGCGAAACCAAAGAGTCGCGGGGTGGAGAAAGTGACGATTCGTGACGGGCAGGATGTGGGGGCGTTGCTGGCGCACAGCGCGCGCCATGTGACCCGCATGAAGTGGGATGAGAAGCGGTTGCGGCGGGGACGACCCGGCCCGCAAATAACCGGTTGGCGAATTTGATGATGCTAACGACGCTCGCGCAGGGCGGCGGTGACGGCTGCGACGCGGGTGAATCCGGGCCATGCCAAATTCTGGCGACGACGTTCCGGACCATTTGGCGGAGGCGGGGCAGTTGCGGGTCAAAATACCAGCAGGCCTCCGCTGGAAGGCTGGGCCGGCTGGCAGAGCCGCAACTCACGAAGGATGCGGTAGCCGGCGGATTCGCCGACTATTATCCATGGCGGATCAGCGGGCCAAGGAATTAGGCATCGCTGACACACGCATGCTGAGTTACGGGCAAAGGTATTGGCCGATAATGAGGCGTGATTCATTTCCTCCCATGGTGCTAGCTGGATGTTTGCCCTGGGAGAGTTTTTCCTGCTATCGGATATGTTGGTTGAAATAGTGAAATTTATTGGGTGGGGTTTGGGAAAGTGAGATTGATGCGTGGGGGTGGTGGCCAATGGTTCGTGTGGGTTTTTGTTATTTTATGTGAGTTTCTCCGAATGAAATGTGGTTTTCTCGCACGAAAGTCGGAAAGCGGCGGACATAGAGCCATAGAATGTGGTTGTGATTATATTCTACAAATCACTGCTGACGGGTGCAAGGAATCAAAAAGAAATAATCTGTAATATATTGGTTTTATTGCCCCAAATTGGGGTGATAAATGGTTGATGATCCCGAATTTCCGCATATAAACCCGCTTTTTAGCCCCGTCGACAAGCTTCTTTTTGCCCCATTTGGACCATGATGTTGGGAACCGGGAAAATTTTATTTTGTAACTAGTGCAGGGTTGGAGATGCGTCGCTACTACTGGAAAACCGAAGGCGAGCCGGTAATTAAAGTCGGATGAACTTTCCAGCGACTTGCCTTGGCAACGATCACTCTACATTTTAGGAGACATCACGGTGACGATTCGCGTAGGTATCAACGGCTTCGGCCGCATTGGCCGTAACTTCTTCCGCGCACTGACGGAACGTGGTTCCGACATTGAGGTCGTGGCAGTCAACGACCTGACCGACAACAAGACCCTGGCTCACCTGCTCAAGCATGACTCCGTTCTGGGCAACCCTGAAAAGGATGTTTCCCACCGACGAGATTCCATTACCGTCGACGGCCACCCGCATCAAGGTATTTGCTGAGCGTGACCCCAGAGCCTCACCTGGGGTGACCTGGATGTAACATCGTTGTGGAGTCCACCGGCTTCGCTTCACCGATGCTAACGCCGCTCAGGCCCACATTGATGCTGGCGCCAAGAAGGTCATTATTTCCGCACCGGCAAAAGAACGAGAGACGCCACCTTCGTCGTGGGTGCTGAACCACACCGACTCACGATCCGGCCAAGCACTAACATCGCATCTCCAACGCATCCTGCACCACCAACTGCCTCGCCCCCGCGGCCAGGCACTCAACGACGCCCTCGGCATCGGTATCGTGCCTCGCGACCACCGTGCGCCTACGCGGTGACCAGCGCCTCGTCGACGCCCGCGCACAGGACCTGCGTCGCGCCCGCGCCGCCGCCATTAACCTGGTGCCCACCTCCACCGGTGCCGCCAAAGCCCGTGGCCTCGTCCTCCCCAGGCTCAAGGGCAAGCTAGACGGCCATGCTTTGCCGTGCCCCGTCCCACCAGGTCCGCAACCGACCTGACCTTCACCCGCCTCCCGCAGAAACCACCGTGGAAGAGTCAACGAGATCCTGAAGAGCCGCAGGAGAGGCCCGCTCAAGGGCATTCTGGCCTACTCGAGGACCCTCGTGTCCTCCGACATTGTGACCGACCCGCACCTCCATCGTGGACTCCAGCCTGGCCAAGGTCATTGGCGACCAGGTGAGGTTGTATCCTGGTACGACAACGAATAGAGCTACTCAACCAGCTGGTGACCCTCACCGAATACGTTGAGTGAGCGCCTCTAAGACCCATCATGCAGTTGGTGCGGCGCAACGCACTCTTTGAATAACAGTCCCCGAGGTGGCGCAAAAGCCACCTCGGTTTTCCTAAAACACCTTTAAATAATCACACCGAAAGGTACATAACTCGATGGCGAGTCAAAGGCGTTGGGACCTCATCTCCGGAGGGAGTGGCAGGCCGCCACATTCTCGTCGTTCCGGCTTCAGCGTTCCCTGAGACGAGGCGGGAAATCACCGATGCCGGCCGGATCCGCATCCTGCCCACCATCAAAGCCCTCTCTCCGAGGCCGGCGCTAAAGTCATCCTCATGGCCCACCTAGGCGCCCAAGGGCGAGGTCGGCCCCAAATTCTCCCTCACCCGCATCGCCACAGCGCCCTCACCGACGCCTCCTCAGCCAATACGTGGCCCTCGCCGGTGACATCGTGGGCGAGACGCCCACGGCGCGCGCCAACGGCCTGACCGACGGCGACGTGCTCCTGCTGGAAAACGTGCGCTCGACCCCTGCAAGCCTCAAAGACGAAGCCGGGCGCGGTGCCTTCGCCGACCAGCTGGTCGCCCTCGCCGCCGACAACGCGCCTTCGTGTCAGACGGAGTTCAGCGTGGTCACCGCGCCCAGCCTCCGTCTACGATGTGGCCCTGGCGCCTCCCGCACTATGCCGGTGGCTCGTGCAGAAATCGACGTGCTCAAAAAGGTAGCCGGGCCCCCGAACGCCCTACGTGGTGGTGCTCGGCGGTGCCAGGTATCCGACAAGCTCGAGCGTCATCCAGGCGCTCGCCCAAAAACAGACAAGGTCATCATCGGCGGCGCTGCCACACCTTCCTGGCAGCCCAGGGCATCAACGGCGAACAATCCCTGCTGCAAGAAGAACAAATCGACAAGTGCAAGGATTGCTGGAAGAATTCGGCAGCAAACTCGTGCTCCCCGTCGACCTGGTGGCAGCAGCCAGCTTCGCCGCCGACGCCGACAACAGATCGTGCCCCTCACCGACATCCCCGAGAGGCTGGATGTCGCGATCGTCGGGCAGAGCCGTGAAATACGCCGAGTGCTGGCCACCGCCAAAGACCGTAGTTCTGGAACGGCCCCATGGGCGATCTTCAGATTCGCCGCCTTCGCCAGCGGCACCGCGGCGTAGCCGAAAGCCATCATTAGCGCCACCAGGCCGGCGCATTCTCCGTGGTCGGTGGCGGCGGCTCCGCTGCAGCAGTGCGGCAACTCGGCCTCGACGAAGCCGGCTTCAGCCACATCTCCACCGGTGGCGGCGCCTCCTTGGAATACCTGGAAGGCAAAACCCTCCCCGGCGTTGCAGTACTAGAAAGCTAACCCACCCACCATTGGCCGTCGACAAGCAGCGGCCTACTTTCTGAAAGACTGCCATGGCACGTAAACCACTCATCGCCGGCAACTGGAAAATGAACCTCAACCACCTTGAGGCCATCAGCACGGTGCAGAAACTCGCATTCGCCCTGCCGAAGGAATACTACGAAAAAGTCGACGTTGCCGTCACCGTACCATTCACCGACCTGCGCTCCGTGACAAGCCCTCGTCGAAGGCGACAAACTCGAAATCACCTACGGCGCCCAGACGTCTCCCAGCACGAGATCCGGTGCCTGCACCGGTGAGTATCCGCCGAAATACTCAGCAAACTCGGCGTCACCTGGGTTGTGGTCGGGCACTCCGAGCGCCGCGAATACCGGCGAAACCGACGCGCTCGTCGCCGCGAAAGCCGCCATCGCGCTCGCCCGACCTGCACCCCATCGTGTGCGTGGGCGAGCCTTTGATCGCGAAAACCAGCACCCGTCGACTATGTGGTCGAACAGACCCGCAACTCCTCTCGCCGGGGCTTAGCGCCGACGACCTCCGTAACACCGTCATCGCCTACGAGCCCGTGTGGGCCATCGGCACCGGTAAAGTCCGCTCCGCCGCCGATGCGCAGAAGTCTGCCACGCCATCCGGCAACTCCTCGTCGAACTCGCCGGCTCCGACGTCGCCGACACCGTCCGCATCCTCTCGAGCGGCTCCCGTCAGACCGAAACCGTCCTGCGCCGAAATCGTCAGCCAGCCACCGACGTTGATGGCGGCCTCGTCGGTGGTGCCTCCTCAATCGGGGAAGAATTCGCCGAGCTTGCCGCCAGCGCCAGCGGTGGGCCCTTCTAACCTCAAACCGCGAAGAACTGACCGCTGTTGATTACGACGGCCGGTCCTGTTCGTCTCTATCGAGTCCCCCAGCAGCCATGAAAAACCAGCTCAAAAAGACGCATCCGCCACCTCCAGGAAACTCCTCAGCAAAGTCATTTGCCGAACAAGAAAAGGCGACAGTGTACTACCGCCAAGTAGAAGCCGCCCGCGCCTCTCCTTCGACATAGCCCGCGGCACCGGCGACATTCCGCAGCTCGTCGACCTATTCCGCAACAACACACCCGCGACTTCCTCCCCATAGCCCGGGCCTTCAGCCACTTTGCCCTCCTCGCCAGCCATCTTGTCGAAGACCTCGACAACGCCAGCATCATTGCTGACCGGGAAGCCGGTCTGCTGCCACTCCACCCTGGAGCCTACCGCGAAACTCTCCGCCGCCAAGGCGAAAATCAGCCCCGACAACGCAACCCAACTGCTGAAAACGCGCAGGTCGCCCCGTGCTCACCGCGCACCCCACCGAAACCCGACGCCGCACCGTCTTCGACGCCCAGGAACCATCACCGCGCTCCTGGTTGACCGGCACCATATCCTCAACGCCCCGAAACGCGCTCACCAAAACCCGCCTCGACAACGTTGACCAACAAATCACCAGGTGGTACCACCCTATGGCAAACACCCTCATCCGGGTCTTCCCGACCCCGCATCGAAGACGAAATCGAAAGTCGGCTCCCGCTACTACAAACTCTCTCCATAAAAGCCTGTCCGACATCAGCTCAGGCCGTCTCCCAGTACTCGCCGACACCTTCGACACAACACCCAAACCGCCATCATTCAGCGGATCCTGGATCGGCGGCGACCGGCAGCAACCCCTACGTCACCGCCAGCACCCTGAATGCTCACCTCCAGGGCCGCGAAACCGTCCTCAAATACTACGAACAAGAACTCCACCAACTCGAACACGGGACACTCTCCCTCTCCGACCGGCTCGCCCACGTCACCGACGAACTGCGCGAACTCGCGGAACAAGGCCACAACAACATTCCGCCCGCGTCGATGAACCCTACGGCGTACCGTCCACGGCATCCGCGACGCATCATCGCCACCTCGCCTTCCCTCATCGGCGACGACGCGATGAAGGAACCTGGTACCAACCCGCCCCCTACCAAACCCCCGACCAGGTGCTCGCCGACCCTGCCATCATCGACGAATCCTCCGGGCCAACCGACCATCATCGCCGACGACCGGCTCCCGCCGCATCCGCACCGCCCTCACCACCTTCGGCTTCCACCTCTGCTCCATGGACCTGCAGCCAAAACTCCGAAAGCTCCGAGACTTCCCTCACCAAATCTTCGCCCACGCCACGTCCACCCCGACTAGCACGCCTCGACGAAGCCGAAAAAGGTCGCCCTCCTCACCGCCGAACTCACCCAGCCCCTGCCGCTCATCGCCCACGACGCCGCCCCCTTCAGCGAAGCCACCCAGCGCGAACTCGACCTCATCGCCGCCGCCGCAAAAGGCAAGCAGTCGACAACTTCGGGCCCCACGCATGGTGCCCCACTCATCATCTCCATGGCCCAATCCGTCTCCGACCTGCTCGAAGCCATGGTGCTCCTCAAAGAAATTCGGCCTCATCCACGCCGGCGGCGACCACTCGGCACCGTCGACGTCATCCCCTCTTCAGAACCATCGGACTCCAGCCCGCGCCCGCATCATCGAACAACTCTGGGCCATCCCCTCCACCGCAACTATCTGAAACAACGCGGCGATGTGCAAGAAATCATGCTCGGCTACTCCGGCTCCAACAAAGACGGCGGCTACTTCGCCGCCAACTGGGACCCTCTACGACGCCGAACTCGACCTCGCGTAGCACCGCCCAAAACCGCAGCATGCCCTCCGCCTCTTCCACGGCCGGGGGCGGCACCGTCAAGCGGCGGCGGCCCCTCCCTACGACGCCATCCTCGCGCCCAACCCGGCGCCGTCACGGGGCGATCCGCATCACGAGCGAAATCATCTTCCGCAAAAATACACGGCACCCGAACCGCCCGCCGCAGCCTCGAAGCCCTCGTCGCCACCATCAAGACATCCCTCGCCTGCAGAAAGTCGGGACAATGGCCGACCGACCCGGAGCGGGCCCTACGCCATCATGCGGGAAAATCTCCGAACTCAGCCAAACCAAATACGCCGACCTGAATTTCCCCAACGACCCCGGCTTCATCGAATACTTCACCTCCTCCACCCCCTGGCCGAAATCAGCGACCTCAACATCGGATCCGACCCAGCATCCCGCAAACAAACCACCGCCATCTCCGACCACGCGGGCCATCCCTGGGTCCTCTCCTGGTCCCAATCCGCGTCATGCTCCCCGCTGGTACTGGCAGGCACCGCCCTCCACCAATGGGTCCACGCACCCGGAGAAAACCCCGACGACCGCCTGGCCGCCTCCGGGAACTCTACGAAACCTGGCCCCTTCTTCAACTCACTACTCTCCAACATGGCGCAGGTGATAGGTAAGCCGAAATCACCCTCGCGGCCTCTACGCCGACCTGGTGGCCGACAAAGCCGCCACCGGATCTACCACAACATCCGCGAAGAGATTCGATCTCACCACCCACGCATGTTCTTCGCATCACGGGGGTAGACAGCCTCCTCGCGGACAGCTCCAGCCTCGCGCTCCGTGCGTCGCCGCTACCCAGCCTGCTGCCGCTCGGCGTCATCAGCAGACTAGAACGCCGCCCGCTTCCGGGAGGGCACCGACGATCTTGTGGCACGGCATCCGACTCACCATGAACGGTCTCGCACACCGCCCTCCGCAATTCGGGTTAATCGCCGCATCGTGTATGATTTGGTGAGAATCCTCGCTCCGGGCTGCAACAACCACGACCGCAAGGATTGACGTACACGACCTCGCACTCCAGATCATCCTCGTGTTATCTTGCGTGCTCATGACACTTTGTGTTACTCCACCGAGGCAGGCAGCGGCCTCTCCAGCCTCTTCGGCGGTGGCGTGCAATCAACCTGTCCGGCTCCACCGTGGTGACCTCGACCGGTTCACCATCATCACCGGCATCGTCTGGCTCGCCTGCATCGTCGCCCTCAACCTCATGCAGGTCTACAGCTAAACCAAACCCAAAAGTGGGCCCCACCGCACATGCGGCAGGGGGCCCATTTCCGCCACCAAACCTATAACAAGCCGGCAGCATCATCAGCTAAAAACAGCACGGTATCCACTATCACGCGGGCGCCAGCGTGGCCTGACTCATCCTCCGCACCAGCAACCACCTGCGCCGCCGCCTCAGCTTTTTCTCCGCGCGCGGCAACCAGCAGCCACACCCGATCCGCCCGCGCAATCGCCGGAAACGTCAACGTCGCCCGCTCCGCCAGCGGCTTCAGGAATCCGTCACCGCCATCACCAACGCCGACTCCTCGGGTCGCCGCCGAATGCGGAAACAGCGAATTCACATGCCCCTCACCCCCATGCCCAACAAATGCACATCACAAAACCCTCCGGCCAAAATCCTGCCACCAGCCGGGTACCGCATCAACGCATCAGCAACACCACACCATTCCCCAACCATAACCACTGAATATTCGCCTCAGGAATATTCACATGATCCAACAATGTGCTTTCCCGGGCCTGGCCTCATTCAGAATCCGGATAAAGTCACGCGCCACATTCCGCTCCTCGAAAACACATTACCAACTCCCGGTTTGATGTATCCCAGCGTCGACAAGCAGCACCACATGCCGCCTACGGCACGCTTCCACCGGTCAACGCCACCCAGGCGCACCATGCGGCACGCTTCCCACTGGTCCACCCGTCTTACTGGCCTCCCCGAACCACGCACAAGCTTCCGCCGCGGCAATATTTGCACGACATCAACTGTCCCAGCCGCAGCTACATTCGCCATAATGCCGTCGTACACTACCGGATACGACACCTGGTTTCGGGCCCGAGCACGCTCATCGCACATGATCCAGTCCCAAATACGCAACTGTCCTCAGCCAAACAATCCGCATCGTGGTACGCACATTCACCGCCACCCGGGCCCGGCTCCCGATTCAGCGCGAGCTTACCCCAATCAGTCTGACCATCCAACGCCTCCAACACCATCGCCCCGACGGGCAGACCAACTCTCCACCCGCTCCACCCGGCGTCCATTCAAGCTTGCCTGCTTTCGCTCGGATCATCCGCGCGATCCGCAGTCACCGGCACCCCAACCGCCTGGCCAGCCACGCGCAGCTAAATCCACACTCGGACAGTTCGTCGCGCATACGCCAGCCGCCTCACACCGGCTCAAACGGCGCTGATCCAACGCCGACGCCACCACCCCGCCACGGCGTCGTCCGCGCCCGCCAAATCCGAGTCCCCATCGGTGCACGAATTCCGTCGATTATATAATGCGTCCACCAACGGATCCTTCTGCGAATCCGTAATCTCGCCGCCGCAATGCGCCTTGCCGGATTCCTCCAGCCGGATTCTGCGCGCGCCGTATGCGGCACCGCACAATCGGCGTATCCGCTTGCAGCAATAGAGTCACCGCACGCGCAAATGCCGCGTCACCGCGACCAGTCGTCACAATAATCCTCCGAAACGCCGCAGCACGCAACGTACGAACCTCCGCATCAGTCCGGTAGAAATTCCGATCCGGATCGTCACCAACACAATCACCCATGACAGGATGCTCGCAGACGCGTCACTTCGACGCCGATAATCACCTCCAGCATATCGTATCCTTCGCCACCGCAGTCAACGTCAACACCACGACGTCGTACCCGACTACCATCGTCACGAGATCTCCACCAACGTCCGAGCAATCTCATGCGTATCGGTATCAGAAAGCGTAAAAATCAATCGCACCACTTTTCCTTAACAGAAAAACCTTTATAGCCGCCGCCCTCCGGCCGAACGCTCCAGCATCTTGTTCGCCGACTCCGGACCCACGTACCAGCAACATAATCCTCCGGCTTACCGTTTACTACGCCCAGCCTCACTTGGATCCAAAAATCTTTAACTCAGATTCCACCTCTTCATTCGTGAGAACAAGCTGGCCTCATCAACAGCGCATCCAAAAATCAGCGCTCATATGCCTCCGATTCCTCCGTAAACGCCTCCGAATGCACGAAATCCATATTCATCCACGCCATGGCCGAACCAGGCACCTTCCGCCAAACCATCAGCACCCTCATCCAGCTGCACCCGAATCACCACCATTTAAGCTCGCATACCGCGTCCCCTCAGGAACGGATGATGCAGTGCGTCATGCTGCCAGCACCGTCTCCGTCACTCGGCGACCACACCGCTTCCCCGTCCACCAAATAAGCACCCCGCCCAGCGGCGAATTAATCTCAACGTGCACGCCGCATACGTTTCGTCGTCGAATCGGATCAGACCCGGTCTCCTCCCCAGCCCTTCACTACTCCGACCCTGCCAACCAGACGCGTACTGCGCCGTCGTCTTACCTCAGCAGCTCCACCACATCTTTACGCATCCCTTTCATCTTCTCTGCCTGCAACTCCGCCGGCGTAAAATCAATCATTCTCCGCACACCAGCGCAGCTGAATCCGTGATTCTGAATCGATCCAGGCCGCAATCCATCGTGTACGGCGCGACCCCAACCAATATCCTCGCCGCCGTGATCTGCATGGTCGATACTGAGTGACTATTCCACAACGGATCGAAACAACTGGTTGTGACAAACCGCAACGCTAATTTCTGCGGTTTCCTTTCCCAAATAGTGGTCGATGGAACACCGACTTTTCAGGAACACCGAGTTAATAACCTCATTTCAGCTCTCGGTCTGCAGTCCCGGCCAACAGCTTCCACAATCACCCGCCGCCACGCCGGCGCCGCAACCTGGGCCATACCGGAACGCTGCAATTGATGCGCACGTTCGAAAATAGGCGGGCGGAACCGACGAGGTAAAACGCCCAGTTCCGCGCGGTACCACGGGTTTGATCCAACTCGGACAAGGTGGCGGCAAGCTGATCGAAGGCGGCATCGTCGTCAGTACCGCTCACAAACACCATGCCCTCAGCCCGCTCCCGGTAACATCCCCGGATGGGGAACGTAACTGTCTGGTACCCCATGCCACGCTCCAAAATAATCCTCAAAGATCGTCCCGGACGTCCGCTATAACCCACCAGGGTGAAACCAGCCGGCAACAGCCACGGTTGGCGAGATCGTGGTGCGGGCAAAAGTTTCTTCCAGGCCCAGGTCGCCGGTGACGCCGAAAATAACCACGCCACGGGCGCAATCCGAGGAACGTTTATCTTGGGGGCTGCGCAGGTTCACCATGGTGTTACTGGTGACCATTTGTTGCTTCGTGGTCGCTCACGTTCGCCAAGTCTACCCATGGATGGGGTTGGTGGCGAACCTGAGTTAAAACAGCACTGCGCGCGCAGAGACCTGGCTGGTGACGGTCTTCTACGCGCGGGCGCAATGTGGTTGAGGCGAGGCGCGTTCATGGAATCGAGCAGGTCTCGCCAGGCTGCCACGAACTTTTCCACCCTTCCGCTCCAGGGTATCGACACATCACGAAATTAATGCCGACGGCGGCGAGGGCAGCCGTGGTGGCTCTGATTCCGCTTTCGTACCGGTGAGGCATCGCCGTGCACATTATCTGCCGCCAGTACCGCGTCAATGGTGGCTTCCGGCATGGTGTTGACCGTGTTCGGCCCGGCGAGTTCGGTGACGTACGGTGGGGGAGTCCGGGTTCTTCACACCGGTGGAGGCCCACGGGGGCGCTGCACGTGGCGCCGGCCGGCGGTTTCGTGCCGTCGGCCGGGTGTTCGAGGAAGCGGCGTGAGGCGAGGCGGGTATTTGCCACCGGCCGTGCCCTGGAGGGCGAGGGGCTTCTTCGGTGCCGATGGCGGCCAGGCGCTCGTCGACCTCGGTGTCGAGGCGGGACACGAAGAACGAGGCCACCGAGTGGATGGTGGATACGTCTTTGCCGTTGGCTTTCGCCTGGTTGATGCCGTCGATGAAAGGGCGTTGATGACTTCCGGTAGCGGACCTACCGAGAAAGATCAGGGGTGACGTTGACGCTGGATGCGCTTCGGCCATGCCGCCGTCACCGCGGGCAGGGAGCCGGGGTGGCGGGTAATCGCTGACATTCGGCCGGTTGACGGTGCGCCACGGTTCTTTCGCCTGGGCGAGGGTGGCGTCGGTGTCCTCGGATGCGGGGTCGACCTCGATGGAGACCCGCCGTCTTTGCCGCCCGATGCGGCGTAAATGTCGGCGAACAGATCGCAGGCGGCCTGCACATCGGCGATGCTCATGGCGTGAACGGCGTGAGTCGGCAGCTGGTCCGGCGGCTTTCAGCCTCGGCGATTTGGGCATCGGAGGCGTGCCGTGGGACATGGCGGCGGCGAGAGGTGCCGGGTTTATGGTCACACCCACCACGGATTTGGTGGCGATGATGTCCGCCAGGTTTCGGTTTCGATGCGGTCGCGGGAAGATCATCAGCCGGTGACGGTGCCCTGCTTGGGCGAGGAATCAATAGCATTCCTGGTGTTTTCCTAGCTTTTCGACGCGGCGAGGGGTCATGGGCGGCAGCAACCACTGCGTCGGTGGTGATGCCGAATTCGTCGAACAGTTTCTGGTGGTCCGGACGCCCGAAGTGTTCAGGGACACGGCGCGCCGTGAGAGCCGAGGCCGCCACCAGGACAGGGCCAGGCCGGCTTCGACGGATGCCAGGCGGTGACGGCCTGCGGCAGCTTTACGGCTTCCTCGAGTCGGCGTCTTGTTCGGCGAACCAGTCAGGCGAGAGCACGGAGACGACGCGGGCGGCGATGCCTTCCTGTGCAGGCGTTCCGGCGGCTTCAACGAGCGCACTTCGGAGCCGGTGCCCAATAACAATCCATCGGGACGGGCTGACGGCGACCAGCACGTGGCACCACAGGCCACCCCTTTCGGTGGCGTGTTCTTTGGTGCCGGGCAGGACCGGCAGGTTTTGGCGGCTGAGCGCCAACCCTTGGGGATTCGAGGGTAGAGCAGGGCGGCCGCCAGGCGGCGGCGGTTTCATTGGCGTCAGCCGGCCGGATGATTGATACTCGGGAATAGGCCCGCAGGGCGGCTAGCTGTTCGACCGGCTGGTCGTGGGTGCCGTCTTCGCCCAGGCCGATGAGTCGTGGGTCCACACGTAGTGGGCGTCGGTGCGCATGAGGGCGGCCAGCCGGATTGCCGGCCAGCTGAGTCGGAGAAGATAGGAAGGTGCCACCGGCAGGGGCGGGTGCCGCCGTGGAGGCAATGCCGTTCATGATGGCGCCCGCGTATTCCCGAATGCCGAAGTGCGGTTTCAGCCGCCGGGGTGGTGGTCCAGGGTTTTCGGTGGTGATATCTTCCGGCCGAAGGAGGGTCGCGCCATGATGAAGGTGTTGTTGGATCCGGCCAGGTCGGCGGAGCCGCCCTACAATTCGGCGAGTCTTCCCCAGGGCCTGCAGGGTGGCTTCGGAGGCTTTCGGGTGGCCACGGATTCGCCCACCAGGTGGGCAGGTTGGCGTCGAACCCTTCCGGCGTTTCCGGGCGGCGAGCCGGTCAAACAGGGCCTTGCCGTCCGGGTTGACGCTGGCCACTGGTCGACCTTTTTCTGCCATGCCGCATGCTTTTCCGCACCACGGTCGGCGAGTTTCCGGGTGTGGGCGAGTACCGCGTCGTCAATGAAGAGTCGACCTCGGGGTCGAAAAGCCGAGTGCTTCATGGTGGCTTTCACCTCATCGGCGCCCAGGGCGGCGCCGTGCACTCGAACCGGTGTTCATCTTGGTGAGGGGGCAGGGGAACCCGACGGTCCCGCACCGGATGAAGGAGGGGCGGGTGGTGTCAACCTGTGCCTCGGCGACGGCCTGTTCGATGGCGGTCACGTTTTTCCCGGCGGGCACGTCGTAGCTGCCACCCGTGGCGTCGGCAGGCCATCACGTCTTCGGTGAAGGCGATGCGGGTGTTTTCTTCGATGGAAATCCGGTTGTCGTCCCAGAACACGATGAGGGTTGCCGAGCTGCTGCGTGCCGGCGAGGGATGATGCTTCGAGGTGACACCTTCCTCCATGTCACCGTCGGAGGCGATGACGTAAATGTAGTGGTCGAAGGGGGATTCCCGGCGGGGCGTCGAGATCGAACAGGTACCGTTCCCGACGGGCGGCCATGGCCATGCCCACCGCGGACGCTGCGCCCCTGGCCCAGGGGCGGTGGTGATTTCAATGCCCTTGGTGTGCCGGTATTCCGGGTGGCGGGGGTGAGCGACCCCAGGTGCGCAGTGCTTCAGGTCATCCATGGTGGAGGGCCGAACCCGCCGAGGAAGAGCTGCACGTATAGGGGTGAGGGAGGTGTCCGGGGAGAGCACAAACCGGTCGCAGCCCGCCCATTCGGTATCGTTCGGGTCCACATTCGCGACCCGCTGGAACAGGGTGTAGGCCAGTGGCGCCAATGACATGGCGGTGCCGGGGTGGCCGGAGCCGCATTTTTGGACCGCTTCGGCGGCCAGGACGCGGGCGGTGTCTACCGCCCCTAGTGTCGGCGTCTGACCAGTCGGCGGGGTAGTCACGGGTGGTGGCGGCCTGAAGCTCCGGGGATAAATGCTGGGGGGAAGACACTATAACGTTCCGTCCTTTTTCACGTGTGGAGTTACCAAAATTACTATTCTACTTTAACCCTCTGGGGGTAGCGGGCGGTAGGCGAAAATATGTGGTGCTGAACTGCGCAGCACAAGCCCGACTATGGCAAAACCCGGCGGTGCGGCTACCATAATGAGATTTACTTATCATCCGTTATTTGAGCTGGAGGACATCGTGGAGACGATCAGGCCTATATCGCGTTGACAAAAACCGCGGGTCGTTTGAACTTCTCAGTTTGCTCATCCCCGCCATGCTTCAGGCTGAGCGTGGGGAAAACAACATTTTGCTGATCCTCCTCGTTGCTTTGGTGGGTGGCTGGGGGCGGCGGCCGCGAACACGTTCAACATGGTGGCCGACTCCGATATTGATCGAAAATGCGCACCCGCGCCCGCCCCCTGGTTCAAACACACCGTCAGCAATCAGGACGCCACCATCTTGCGTGGGTGTGCACCGTTGTAAATTTCCTCTGGTTGTGAGCTGTTGTGCCATTCCTGCTGGCCGCCGGGTTTGTCATACTCACCATCGTGTTTTTATATCCGGGTGTACACAAAGTTTTTGAGCGCCGCACCCACAGACATTGTGTGGGGTGGGAGCAATGCGTAAT
>BNJV01001533.1_pt1 | contig 98398 bp, 125 predicted proteins | sample 8540591 | NCBI WGS metagenome assembly BNJV01 (sample SAMD00202457, study PRJDB9452) | human saliva metagenome | host: Homo sapiens | reverse complement strand
GACTAATTATTAAGATTGCAAGGAAGCGCTTAGGGTTTATTTGAACCTTCCACTCTCATTTGTTATATTGAAATGGTATCACATGAAAAAAAGGGAGGAAAAAAATGAAAAAAATATACAAGGCTGACGTTTATTACTAGTGCAATGATGATGCTATCAACGCAAGCAGTCTTCGCACAAACAACCACAGACGAGAAACCATCAGAAGTGACGACAAGCGAAGTAACTACTGTCGCCCCTACTACACAAGAAGAGACAACAACAACCACGACTACCGAACAGGTTCGTACTCGTAGAAAACGTGAAGTATCTAATGAAGAAACACAATCGAAAGAAGTTGAAAAGTCCACTTATACGGGCTTTGTAACAAGAGATGGCGTTACTTATTACCATATCAATAAGGTGCCTATCACTCGTCAATGGAAGCAGATTGACCAAAAATGGTATTACTTCGATGAAGAAGGAAAAATGCTTAAAAATACAACCTTTGATGGGTATGCCTTTGATCACGAAGGGGTCATGGGTACGAATCAATGGATGACGATTCAAGGAGAACGCTACTACGTTACTGAATCTGGAAAATACCTCAAAGATGCTTGGAAACAATTCGACGGCAAATGGTACTACTTCGACCGTGCAGGTAGAATGCAGAAGAATACTCTTGTAAATGGCTACCTGATGGGCGATAATGGCGCACTCGTTACCAATCGTTGGGTGACGTTCAATGAAAAATGGTACTACGCCCAAGAAGACGGAAAAGCCGTTCAAAACGCTTGGAAACAAATCAATGGAAAATGGTATATGTTCCATCAAGATGGCACCATGTACGCCAATGAATTTAACTGGAACTACTATCATAAAGATAGCGGTGAAATTGGCCGATGATGAATGGGTATTTGATACAACCTACAATAGCTGGTTCTATATCAAACCTGGCGGTACTTATGCCCGAAATGAATGGAAAGGTGCCTTCTACTTGAAGTCAGGCGGTTATATGGCTAAGTCCGAGTTCATTTATGACTCCAACTATAAAGCGACCTACTATCTTGAAGAAAACGGGAAATACGCCGCAGATAAGTGGATGCAACTAAACGGGAAATGGTATCACTTCCAAAAAGCGGGAGAAATGGACAAGAATAAATGGGTCGGTTCTTACTACGTTAAAGACGACGGTACGATGGCTGATAAAGAATGGATTTTCGATAAAGGCTATAATAATTGGTTCTACATTCAAGAAGGCGGCCTATATGTCCGTAATAAATGGCTTGAGTTAAATCAAGAATGGTACTTCTTCAAAAATGACGGCCAAATGGCTCAAAGAGAATGGGTTGGCGATTACTATCTCAAAGCAGATGGAAAAATTGCGAAAAACCAAATGATTTACGATCAAAAATACGGTTCTTCCTACTATCTTGAATCCGATGGTCGCTACGCAAAAAATAAATGGGTGAAAGTTGGCCAGTACTGGTACTACTTCCTCTCTAATGGGAAAGTAGCCCGTCAACAATGGATTGATGGCAAGTACTACGTCTTCGATAATGGTAAAATGGCAACAGGAAAACATATCATCGATCATTATGAATATGTCTTTGACGATAACGGGAAATGTCCTCAGTAAAAAAAGCGGTCGACATCGGCTGGGTCGAAAAAGAATGGCAAACGTTATTTCTATAATGGTGCCTCTCAACGTCTTGGGGACGAGCATACAAAGAAAGTCATGGACGTGAGTGAACACCAAGGTCACATCTCCAACTGGGAAAGCATCATCCGTGAAAATGGTATCGATGCGGTGATCGTTCGCATTGGATATACAGGTGCTGAAGATAAACATCTCGCCAATAATATTCGTGAACTAAACCGCCTAGGCGTTCCATACGGCATTTACCTTTACACTTACGCTTCTAACGATGAAGATGGCGTCAAAGATGCTAATCTCACATTAGAACTCATCAAAAGATACAATATCAAACCAACCTACCCAATCTATTACGATATTGAAGATTGGCGTTATGAAAATGGTTCTAAAGTAGCCCCAACAGATACCGCTACATGGGTGAAAATCTGGAAAGCTTATCAAGAAACGATGTCAAAAGCTGGCTATACGAACGTACGTATTTACAGTTATCAATATCTCTTACAAAATCGCTTGAATCATCCGGATATCTTAAAATATGTCGACTGGGTGGCGGCTTATACTCCACAACTTAGATACCAACTTCCATACAGCCAACCAAGCTGGGGATGGCAATACACTTCTACAGAGTATGTAAAAGGCTTAGGTCTAGTGGATATGAGCGTTTGGTTTGGACGCTAAGACGCTAAACTCAATCGTTTGTTCCATAAAAATGAAAGCTCCTTTGGATTTTTCCAAGGAGCTTTTTGTGTGTTTTGCTTCATTTGCCTATCTTCTTCCTAAATTTCTTTAGACATGTACTCTCTTCTTCTGTATAATGAAAACAGATTTATTCTTTCATTAAGGAGAACGATTATGAAAAATAGAAAACTCATTTTCACTCTATTATCTTGTTCTTTCGTTTTAGGCGCATGCCAAACGACTACAGATACTAGTAAAGAAACAACAACTTCAGAAACGACTACCCTAGAAACAACGACAGCTTCTCAGACAACCACTGCTTCCAAGGAATCCAGCTTAACGTTGCACTCTTTTGATGAAGTTCTTCAAGCTTACGCAAAAGTCCTAGCAGGAGGAGAACCAGATGGAACGACAATCAATCGTTCCGCTCTTCAAGCCGTTCCTAAAGGCGACGTTGAACCAAAGTTTAAAGGAATTTCATATGCCTTTTACGATTTGAATCAAGACGGAACGGATGAACTTCTGATCGCACTAAAAGACAGCCGCAATGGATACACTTTACTAGATATTTATTCGAATACTGGAGGGTCGCTTGCAAAATTAACCAATCCTTCAAATCAAATGGAAGGTATTGGAAATGAACGCACAACTCTCACCCTTCGAGAAGACCGCTCACTATTATTGAGCACTCCGATTAATCAAGAATTTATTTTTATTTAAATTAAATAAAGAAGGAAAGAGCTTGAAGAAGTCTCTAAAAACAAATAATCTAGAAGATGTGAAGAAATACCCGAAAAGAATTCAATTTACAAAACTTAACATGGAATGCTTTAACGAAAAACACTGCTTCTTCCAAATCAACATCTACTTCTATGGATCTTGACGCCATTCAAAACGGTGATTTTTCAAGTATTGCTGGAATATGGAAAAACGGAAAAGGTCAAACCTTAACCTTCGATAAAAACGGTCTTGTGAGTACCACTGAAAAATTGGGGAAACCAAAGATGGACCGAGGATATTTAACCGTTGCTGTTAACACGAATACTAGTGGCTATTCAATCATCTTCCTACCTGCTGGAAATAAATTTACAATGGTTCCAAAAGAAGATCCATCAGACCAAACTGTCAATCGTATTTGGGCAGGACAAGGTTCAAGTGGTGATCCAAGAGAATTCTTTTATAAAGTTGAGTAAAATCTACATAAGGTTGGCAATCCTTGCCAACCTTATTTTTATTTATACTTTCCCTTCTTCTTCAATCGCTCACCACTTCACTTTATAATTATTTTCTTTAATGATAAAATTAAAGCAACAACGTTTAGGAGGTAAATTTATGTTTACTAAAACAAAGAAGATCCTTTTCGGTTTCTTGGCATTCTTTGCAGTGCTCCTTATTGCAGGATGTCAGTCTTCTCCATCGCAGTCTTCTAAAACAACTAAGTCTTCTCAAACAGATAAATCTCCTCAAACAATAAAAGCACCACAAGATCTTACAAAGGATCAACAAGGAACTTGGAAATGGACTGACCAACAAATGACCATTCAAAAAGTATTCCTAGCTTCTAATATCAAAAAACTTGCCGCTGTTCTAATGCTTGATGACTTCGATAAGGTTAAGATGACGATGACCATTAAAGATAAAACCGTTGAATTGAAGTACCATTTTGATTACAGAGAACTGTATGAGGATCAAGCATTTGCAACAGGAGAGAACAAAGCAAATTATGAATCGTATTTAAAAAATAAAACTGCTGAATTTAAGAACTATATTCCAAATTTGAAACATACAAAGATTACTCTTGACGAACCTAATTATGCCTATGATTACTCTCTGACTGGCGAAATCGATACGCAGAAACACACTATTACGTTCCCTGAAACACCTACATTTTTAAGTAGAATTGTTATGGGAACCACGTATAACTCGCTTGTACCCATTACTTATACTTACACCGTTGAAGGTAACCAACTAACACTTTATGCTGAAGGTAATGATGAACAAAGTCATTTTAGAGTAATACGTCTTCGTTTCAATTACGTAGGAGACAAACATTAGAAGGAGTGATCAATCATGAACAATATGAAAAAAAGTTCCCTATGGATGTTTTCCCTTCTTGCTCTTCTATTTGTATCAGGATGCGGGCAACAGAAACAACAACAGCAGCAACAACAAACAACCGCTGAGACTACAGCAGTTGCAGAAACTACCACAGTAGCACCGACCCCAGTCTCACTCGAAGGGGACTGGAAAGCTGTAGATTTTAGAGATACAGTGGAACGTACTTTCTTAATTTATTATGGTGATGCTAATAGTCGATTAAAGGTTACTGAAGCCTTCCAAGATATCGTTCCGACTCTAAAAATTACAGGAACAGATGTAACTTATTCTTATAGCGCTGATATGAATAAGTATATTGATTTTTATGCTGAACAGAATAAAGATGAATATCCTACAAAAGAAGAAGCAACTGCCATCCTTCTAGGCGTAAGAGAAAAGAAATTTGGAAGTTTTAAACATCAAACTGGAACGTTTGATAACGATACAAAAGTGTTAACTGCAACGTTAAATGATGGGGTTTTAAAAGAGAATGCAAAAACGATCGTATTCCCTGAAGTTCCAAACATCTTTGGAGTTCTACCACTTTATATAAATTCTACAGACGTACCAATTACTTATCACTACGAATTGAATGGTGACATCCTTACAATTTACGTTGAAAAAACATTCGAAGAAACAGGAGCACATCTCGTTTATCCAATGAAATTCAAGAAAGTTTCAGATCCTAAAACTAATTAAATAGCTCACTACCCCTTTGAGATTTTCTCAAAGGGATTTTTTGCACATAAAAGACCTTTAAAAGCTCAAACGGTAAGAGAATCATCTGAATAATATTTTTACGTTTTACATTTTGAAACATCAGTGAAATTAAAAGGTACCTTCAAGATTTTCAAAAAGGCTGTTTCATGATGCCCATCATTCATATGAGATTACGCTCAAAATTTCACTTTATAACTATTCCATTTAATGATAAAATGAAGACAACCAACTTTAGGAGGCACGTTTATGTTTTATAAGATTAAGAAGATGATTTTAGGATTCTTGGCCTTTGCCGCTTTACTCCTCATTGCAGGTTGTCAGGCATCCACACAGCAAGCACCTAAAACTCCACAAGATTTAACAAAAGACCAACAAGGCACTTGGCAATGGACAGAACAACAATTGACGTTGCAAAAGGTATTCCTTGCTACTAATGTGGAATCCCGCAGCAGCACTTATGTTGGATGACTTAGATAATGTCAATATGACGATGACGATTAAAGACAAGACGGTTGAATTGAAGTATCGTTTTGACTATCTCAGAATTTACGAAGATCAATATAAAGGACAAAACCTTACGACACCTGATTTCAAAACATATGTCCAAAAGAAAACAGAAGATTTAAAAGCCTATGTAGCGACTCTTCAACATACCAAAATCACAGTCGACGAAGCAAACTACGCATATGACTATACGCTAACAGGAACTATTGATCTGGACAATCACACGATTACTTTCCCAGAAACTCCAACATTCCTAAGCAGAATCATCTTAGGACCTACTTCCAACCCACTGGAGGCTATGACGTATAACTATACAGTGGAGGGAAAACAAATGACCCTTTCTGTTGAGGGCAAAAACGATAAAGGTTTGAAACTTGTGATGCGTCTTCGTTTCAACTACACAGAAGAGAACAAATAGAAGGAGTGATGAATGATGAAAATGATGAAAAAAATTTCGCTATGGACAATGTCGCTTCTTACTCTTCTATTCGTTGCAGGATGTGCTGAACAAAAGCCAGAACAAACGACTGCTGAAACAACAACAGAAGCCCCTGCTCCAGTCGCCCTTGAAGGTGAATGGCAAGCAATCGACTTTAGAGATACAATAGAACGTACATTTTTATATACTTACAAGGACGCATATACCCGATTGAAAGTAACAGAGGCTTTCGAAGATGTCTCTCCTACGTTAACCATCGAAGGAACAAAGGTGACTTATACCTATACTGTGGATATGAATAAATATTTCGAGTTCTTTGCTGAAGCACATAAAGATATCGCTAAGGACAAGGCAGAAGCTGCTAGAGTACTTGCTGCAAATGCTCAAAAGAATATTAAAAAATCGGAAGACTTATCTGGTACTTACAATGATGAAACTTATATCTATCAAAAGGGAAAACAAGAAGGTGGCGTTTTTAGACACAAACGCAAAAAACGATTGTCTTCCCGGATGTTCCAAATCTATTTGGTATTCTTCCACTTTATATTTCTTCAAAAGAAGTCCCAATTACGTATCACTATGAGGTCAACGGCGATATTCTTACGATGTACGCTGAAAAGGTCTTTAAAGAAAATGGAATTCGTTTGGTTTATCCGATGAAATTTAAGAAAGTGCAAAAAAATAATTCACTGCCCTTTGAGATTTTCTCAAAGGGTTTTTGTGTGCAAAAAAATATATCTCTCCTGCTCTATTAAAATACTCTAGAACCTTCGGTTCGGTATAGTCATGATAACTGCTACACCGGGTTGAGCCTTAGGTCTCAACCCTAGCAAGCTTCAAAGAGCAGGTAAAAGTTGAAAACTTTAACCCGCTCTAATTCACATTGCTTGTTTGTCGCGGTTATCACGACTATACCCCGAAGCTCCTTCGTATTTTCATAGAAGCTGAAAGCAATTTTACACTAAAAAGTCCTTGAGATTCTCTACCGTTTAGTGAACCGGTCAAATAAAACTATTCCTCTTCTCATTTTAAATAATCAGTGAAATGACGAAGCAAGGTTGTAATTTTCATGAAAACCGTTGCAAACTTATAGCAATAAACGTATGATAAAGGCATATACAAGACTCTTTTTAGGAGGTTCACAATGGGTAGACTTGGCAAGAAATACTTGTTCGCTCTGCTATCAATCTTTTCAGTATTCGTTATTGCAGGGTGCTCTCAAGGCTCAAATAACTCCGATAGTTCGGCAGCTGCTAAAACAGAAGAAACGAAAATAACAACAGATATTGAGGGCGAATGGAAATTAACAGACATTCATAATTCAATGCAGTCTGTTTATTCTATATACAAATTGAATGTTGATACATTTGGAAAGTTATTAACGACTTTTGACGACTTAGACATGCGCTTGAAGGTTAATGGCGAAAATGTGGAAGTTAGCTACTCTACTGACTTAAATCGTTTTGCAGAGGACTATTATAAAATCTCTAAACAAGATATATCACTTGAAGCTTTTAAGGAAAAACTATTTCCAAAAATTAAAGAATTAGCAGACCCTTACAAGACAAACAAAGTCACAACTGATACAGCAACGGGTGCCTTTACTTTCTACGCTCCAGGGACCGTCAATTCTAAAGATAAAACCCTGAACTTCGAAGAACCTTTAAACTTCATTATGTACTTCCCGGTGACATTTACGGAGGCATATGATCCAGTCACATATAAATACGATTTAAAAGATAATCTACTAATTATCTCTATGGACGGAACCGAAAAAGAAACACAGCTACCGGCTCATGTTGAATTAAAATTCGAACGTGTCTCTGGTTCAGAAAACAATACGACAGAACCAACTTCTAAACAGACAGTTTCTTTAGACGGAAAATGGGAACTGATGAATACTAGAGAAGCCTTATTACGGGGGCTCTTCTATCGTGTGAATAAAAAAAATAAAAAAGCTTTCCAATTAATTTACGTGAATGCGTTAAAGGATTTAAAACCAACCTTAACGATTTCTGGGAATAGCGCTACTTATGACGTTTTGGTTCATCTAACAGACGCCTATAATGCCGATTACAACTATTATTATCAAACCACTAAGACAGAAAAATAAAGATTCAAGAGAAAAAATACATCAACTTCTACTTTAATCGACTTAAAAACAGATTTATCAGTCAGTTTGAATTCTAAAATTGAAATTGATGAGGCAAATTACAGTGTCCATACTGTGGTACCAAACGGAAAGGTGGATACAAATAATAAAACCATCACTTTCCCAAATCCAATGGCTATTGCAGATTTCGTCATTTTTTCAGAAGCATCACAAGCGTATTTAGAAACAACTTATCACTACTCATTAGACGGTGATGTCTTGACAATTACTTTTGAAAAGCCTGATTCTAGCAAAATCTATAATATTTACTACGAATTGAAATTTAAGAAAGTTCAAAAACTGATTTATTAAGTGCACTATTAAAATACTCTAGAACCTTTGGGTCGTAATAGTTATGATAACTACTACACCGGGTTGAGCCTTAGGTCTCAACCCTAGCAAGCTTGCAATTTTCATATTGTTAACTTAAACAATGTAGACGCAGTAGACAAATGGATTGACCTTCACTATCAAGTAGTCTGGTCAATCCTATTTGTCCTTGCGGGGGTAAGACTACGAAGAAACAGAAAAACACTGTTTCTTCTGTCTTACTCCCATTCCTATCCCCCGAAGCTCCTTCGTATTTTTTTATAGAAGCTGAAAGCAATTTTACACTAAAAAAAGTCCTTGAGAGTCTCTATCGTTTAGTGAACCGGTCAAATAAAACTATTCCTCTTCTCATTTTGAATAATCGGTGAAATTACGGGGCAAGCTTGTAAAATTCGTGAAAACCGTTGCAAATAAAAATTGTAATCGTTATAATTTAATTATATTAGAATTACTCTATTAAGGAGGTCTAGCGATGATTTAGACGTTATAAAGAAAATTATTTTTTTAACATTCGTTGCTCTGCTCTCAGTCTTTCCTACTAGCTTCTTGTTCTCAAAAACAAAGTGGCTCTAAAAAAATGCTGCTCAAAACAGAAAGCAGCAAAAAGTCAGAAACGATTGATGGCGAATGGGAATTAGTCGATACTCTCGATGCTTTTAACGGAATCCATCGGTGCCTATACCCTCCATGGAATCCACTTTTGCACGCTTGCTTTGAATCTGTTAAAGACTTCAAAATGGACATGAAGATTGAAAACAATACGGCAACGATTAAATACGACTATAACATTGATAACTTTATTAAAAGCTTTCTACACTGTCACAACAGAAGCTAGAGGCAAGACTGAAGATGAGTTCAAAAAACTCATATATGACTCTCATGAAGGATTTGCAGGCGACTTTAAGAAATACAAAGTTAGCATGAATAAAGATACAGGCGTATTTAGTTACGAAGCAACAGGTTCTATTGATCAAGGTGCCAAAAACAATGACCTTTGATGAAGGACTTTCCGTAGCAAACTCATTCTTCTTCTCATTCGGTGAAAATCGCGTTTCGCCAAAACACATATCACTACAAATTAAAAGACGACATGCTTTATGTCACGATTGACGGAAAAAGCGAAGAAAAAGATAATCTTCCAGTTCACTATGAACTACACTTCAAACGTAAAGGAAGCACTACACAAAAAGACCCAGTTCCAATTGAAGGAAAATGGCAAGCTATCGACTTCCGACCAGCTCTTGAACAAAGCTTAGCCTATAAAGATTTCAACAATGATGATTCGGCTATCAAACTGATCTATCCTGAGGCATGGAAAGATTTGAAAACCAACGTTGAACATTACAGGTACATCTGTTGAATTCGACTACACTGTATCTCTAACAGATGGTTTTGGAATGTTCTACGATTACTTAAAAACAAAAAGATGCATCTAAAGTGACTCAAACGAAAGAAGAATATATTAAAAAAATCAATTTATTAGATTATCGAGTCACTCTACAGGATGGCTGCTAAAGGACTACCCAAATACAACTTATGAATTTGATAAAGATAATAACACAATTCATTCTGTTTTGAAAAATGGTAAATTAGATACAGCAAATCAAACGATTGTCTTCCCAGAAGCTATAAATATTGTGCAGCTTGCGATCATGTCCATTGGACCTGTCAATAAAGAAACGACTTATAAATACTCTATTGATGGAGATATTTTAACGTTGACGATCGAGCAACGCGATGGCAAAAATAATGTAAATACCCTTATCACAACAAAATTCAAAAAAGTGTCTGACACAACTAGCAATTAGTCATTCCACTGCCCTTTGAGAATTTCTCAAGGGGTTTTTTGTGCAAAAAAAATAAGAGCTTAAGCTCTATTAAAATACTTCGGAACCTTTGGTTCAGTATAGTCATGATAACTGCTACACCGGGTTGAGCCTAAGGTCTCAACCCTAGCAAGCTTCAAAGAGCGGGTAAAAGTTGGAAACTTTAACCCGCTCTAATTCATCATCCTTGTTCTTCGCGGCTATCATGACTATACTCCAAAGGACCTTCGTATTTTAATAGATACGGCTAACTTTTTTTGCACATAAAAAGCCCTGAGAATCTCAACTATTTGTTCCATTGTTAGAGACAATTTTGTGCTTCTCAGTTTGAATAATCGGTGAAGTTACGTGGGAAGGTAGTAAATTTTTCGTGAAAAGCATTGCAAAACAAAAATATTAGAAGTATGATATAAACATAATACAACTATATTTTCGAAGGAGGTCTAACGATGATTAGACAAACTAAGAAACTGTTTCTTTTGCTCTTCTCTCTTATCACAGTTTTTGTGATTGCTGGATGTGGACAGAACCAAACATCAGATCAAAATACCAATAACGCACAAAAATCGCAACAAGAACAGAAAGATCCAAATAATTTAGCTGGTGAATGGGAATCCATTTACGAGCTTGACTCATTGCAAAAAGCCTTTTTTTCCCACGTGGAATGAATAGCTATACTTTTGCGAAATTTATTGAAGCGTTTAAAGATTTCAAGATGAAATTATCCATTGATGGGACAACTGCAAAGCTAAGCTACCAATTTGACTCGAAAAAATTTGCAAAAGCATTCTACGAGATTTCAAGGGACAAGAAAGAAATGACAGAGGATGCATTTGTCAGCCGTTATATTAATGGACAAGTAGATTTCGTGAAAAACTTCAAGAAATATAAAGCATCAATGGATACATCGACCGGAACGTATAGCTACGAAGCTACAGGAACTGTCGATGAAAAAGCAAAAACTGTCACATTTGACGAAGGGATCATCATTCTTGACTCCTTCCCTCTAACGACAGCGGACAAAGATCACAGATTTGATTCAGTAACTTACAACTATGAAGTAAAAGACGGTATCTTGACCATCTACGCCGATATGAAGACGAAGGATAATTTTCCAGTTCATTTCGAACTGAACTTCAAACGCGTACCAAGTGCAGAAAAGAAATAGAAAGGAGACGCGACCATGTTTAAACAATATTTAAAACCATTATTCATTGCTGGCTGCTCTCTTTTAATGCTTGCTGGCTGTGGAAATCAAACTGCTACAACAACTACTACATCAACAGCTGCTTCTTCTAATCCTCTTGAAGGAAAATGGGAACAAATCGATTTCAGAAGTACACTTGAACGCGGCTTAGGATACCTAGATTTTCAGGATAAGGAAGAAATTCCACGCCGACTCATTTATTCGGATGCCTTCAAGGACGTAAAACCGACACTGACGATTACAGGGAATTCTGCGGTATATGAATATACTACCTCCATCGAAGCGGCTATGGGCAACTTCTATGACTACGCGAATTCCAAGAATCTAACAAGCATCAAAGGAACGAAAGAAGAATATATTAAAAAAATCAATATAATGTTTTGAAAACAGAGTCTAGAAAAATGGAACAATCAAAAAGGCTACCTCAACTATGCGTTTAATGATGAAAAAGAATGAAATCCAAGAGACCTTAACAGGGATTACAATCAATGAAAGTTCCAGCACGATGGAATTCAAGTACGCACCAAACTTCCTAAGTCTGGCGACCTTTTCAGTCGAAAAATTCGTAAAACCAGTGTCCTATAAATATTCCATTGAAGATGGCATATTTAACACTAACACTCGAACAACAAAACAAATACTGGATAATGATCAAAAGGTTACTGCCTACTTCACAATGCGTTTCAAAAAAGTAGCGGAATAATCTATTTCTTTATAGGGTTGATTAAAGCAAAAAAAAGAATGTAGTTTCACTACATTCTTTTTTTGTTTTAATGCTTTTTCTTCTAAAAATGGAGGCTGAACAGTGAATGAGTATTTACTGGATTTATCTGCCTTGTTCTTAAAGTGAAGTTCTACATTGATTGTATTTCCTACTTAATGAAGCCTTGACTTTGAAGGAACTCGCGGGCAACCGTTTCAGCAGACTTCCCTTCTACTCCAACCTCATAGTTCATTTGACTCATTTGACTTTCAGTAATTTTTCCTGCCAATACATTCAATACACCTTCTAACTCAGGATGTTGTTTTAATAATGCTTCCTTCATGAGAGGTGCGCCTTGATATGGTGGGAATAATTGTTTATCGTCTTCTAATACGACTAAATCATAGCGTGTAATTTCTGCGTCTGTAGAATAAGCGTCCGTGATTTGAATATCTCCTGATTGAATCGCTTGGTAACGAAGGCTTGGTTCCATCGTTGCGACATTGAGGTTTAATCCATATTTACTTTGAAGTCCACGGTTTCCGTCTTCTCGGTCATTAAATTCAAGCGTAAAAGCCCGCTTTCAATTGTCCTTCCACTTTCTTCAAATCAGAAATCGTCTTAAGACCGTATTTTTCCGCAATCGAACGGGGTACTGCAACGGCATACGTATTTTGATATGCCATCGGTTTTAGAAAGGCTAAGCCATCTTGTTTTAGAATTCCATCTCTTGCTGCTTCAAAGACTTCTTGCGGATCATGAGAAATGCTTGGGGCAGGCTTCAACAAGCTTTCTGTAACAGTTCCTGTAAATTCTGGATAAATATCAATATCCCCTGATTTTAATGCTTCATACAGGAAGGTTGTCTTCCCGAAGTTTGGTTTTACTTCCACTTTCAGCTTTGTGTTTTCTTCAATTAAGAGTTTATACATATTCGCTAAAATCTCAGGTTCAGGCCCTAATTTCCCAGCAATGATTAAGGTTTGTTCTCCCATCGAAGGCATCATTCCTGATACAAATGAAGCCCCTAGTCCTGCAAATAGAAGCACAAAGGTTGCGAAAATTGTTTTTAATTTGGCATGCTCCATCCATTTTAATAAGGTACTAAACGCAATCGCCAAGACGGCTGAAGAGACTGCACCAATGATAATGAGACTAGCGTTATTACGGTCAATCCCTAGGAGAATAAACGATCCGAGTCCCCCAGCCCCAATTAAAGCAGCAAGGGTCGCTGTCCCAATAATAAATACGGCAGATGTTCGAATCCCAGACATGATGACAGGCATTGCAATCGGAATCTCAAACTTCTTCAATCGTTCCCATTTCGTCATCCCAAAGGCCACTGCGGCTTCTTCCAGACTTGGATCAATCCCTTGTAGACCTGTAATCGTATTTTGCAAGATTGGGAATAAGGCGTAAATCACAAGGGTTGTGAGCGCCGGAACCGTTCCAATCCCCATAAATGGAATAAAGAGCCCTAATAGCGCTAGAGACGGAATCGTTTGGAAAATCCCAGCCACTTGAAGAACAAAGCCTGCTGCACGCTTACGAGAACTTAACAGAACCGCCAAACGGAACAGCAATCAGAATTGAAATTAGCAGTGCTAATAAGGAAAGCTGTAAATGTTGCCCTAGCGACCGTCCAATCATTAAAACGATCTTGAAAACGTCGTAATCAGATTATGCATTACGAACACCTCCTTTAAAAAGTTCCGCTACAAATGCTGTTGCAGGATTTGAGAGAATTTCAGAAGGTGTTGCGACTTGCTGGATTTCTCCGTCTTTTAAGACAGCAATACGGTCAGCTAGTTTCAATGCTTCATCGGTATCATGTGTGACGAAAATGGTCGTCATCTTAAACTCATTGTGTAATGCCTTCGTGAGTTCTTGTAGTTGCTTTCTGGAGATCGCATCGAGCGCTGAGAAAGGTTCATCCATCAAGCAGTGTCATCGGTTCAGCAATCATCGCTCTGACAATCCCCTACGCGTTGTTGTTCCCCACCGGAGAGTTCGCTTGGAAGACGTTTGGCATAGTCGTCAAAAGGAAGACCGACCTTCTCAAGCAGTTCTTTCGTTTTTGGCTGTGATTTGCTCCTTCTTCCACCCTTTCATCTCAGGGAATAAGTGCGATGTTTTCTGCCACCGTTAAAGTTCGGGAACAACGCGATTTGTTGAAGGACATACCCTGTCTCTAAGCGTAATTTTCGTTGGTCATGTTCTTTGATTCGTTTTTCATTTAAATAAATATTTCCATCAGTCGGTTCAATCAATTGGTTAATCATCTTTAACATCGTTGTCTTTCCCAGAACCGGATGGCCCCTACTAACACCATGAAATTCGCCGTCGTTAATCGTGAGGTTCACGTCTTTTAAAACGAGCTTTTCTCATCATAGCGCAAGGCGACGTTTTTTTATACTCTAACATTTAGTTTCTCCTATTCTTTTTTTAGTCTTCGTATTCTTTCAAATTTTGAATAATTCGTTCTAAATAGCTTTCGAACTCAAAAATTTCCTGGGTCGAAAACCCTTTATAAAATTGTTCTCCTAATTCATAACTCACTTCGTCTCCTATCTCTTTTTGAGCTTTTCCGAGTTCTGTTAGACTGACATAACGCTTTCGTTTATCAATCTTGCAAGCTTCTAAACTAAGAAGTCCTTGTTCTTCTAATTTTTTAATCATACTCGTTAAGGTATTAATGGCAAGCCCCGTCTTTTGACTTAAGTCTGTAAAAGTCATACACTCATTTTCATAGTTCCAAAGTGAAGATAAAATTTTTAGATTGCTCACTTCTAAATTGGGCTGAAGGCTGTTTCTTTAATAGTTTCTGATAGGTTCTCCCATTGAGTAACCCTACATGGTGGATTAAGTAACCCCCCTTCATTTTTGCTTTCATGGGTATCCTTCTTTCAAAATAGTTCTATATAGAACTATATACCTTGAAATTTATTCTGTCAAAGATTCGGTTTTCACAAATCAAAAAAACTCGTTGAAAAAAATCAACGAGTTTTTCCGGATAATATTAATAATCTTTTCCTTGATTATCTCTCACGGTAAAACGTCCCTTTTTAAACCATTCATTGAGTTCCTTATAATCAGGGTTTTCTTTAGTTACAATTCTTGATATGTCTACAATCTCACCAGGTTTAATTATGATTGGGAATTTATCAAAAATTTTTTTCTTCCATTAATTTCATTTACTATAGTTTTTATAACCATGCTTAAAAACCAGCATCTACAATAACAATCGGCTCTTTTCCTTTATTATAAATAGTAATTAATACTTTAAAATCTTCTTTATCAAAAATACTCTGTGTAATTTAACCAGACATCTAAGTCTTTTTCTTTTTTTCTTCTATCTTTCGCAAGCCATAGACTTACTAAAACCGCCATAAATGTGCTTATTGCGCTTAATGCATTCAAAAAAATATTCCAGTCAATTTCATTCAACAATTTTAAAAAAACCTCTCTATTAAACTACTTTTTATACGAAAACGGAATTTCCTTTAACTCAGTTTCTGAAACCAATTGCTGAATAAAATTTAATTTTAAAGAGTCTTCCTGAGTGTGAATTATTCCTTTAAAAACTCCTTTGAGGCGTTAACGGTCTGTTTAATTCTAATAATAGAACACTCCATCCTTCAAGTGCTTTTTACTAAAAATTATCTATTGCTTCAGCTTCATTTCTAAATATTAATCCATCTGAAATAGCTTTGTAGTGTACAGTTCCTAATTTATTCTCACAGAAAAAAAGCAAATCTTGGATTAGGAACAGTAAATTTTTCGCCTGTATTTCAAATTCAATCTCATTATCTGAAATAGTAACTAAATTTGCAATGATGTTATCTACTTCTTCTAAGTAATCATATTCATTAGATTCGTTTATACATTTCTTCATTTTTCAATGGTTTCTATAATACCAATATTAAATAAATCAATAAATAAAATATCCTTCATAATAGATGGTACCTGACAATCTTCAATTCTAATTGGAATAAATTTCAAATTCTCATTGACTGATTGCATTAATGCACTTTTGCCATTCCCTACTGACCATCTTACTTTTCAAAGAATTTGAAGAAAGAAAATAGAAAAAAATACGTCTGCTTTTTCAATTCCTTCGTTCATCTTTCCAATAATACTATCCCCTGGTTGTATAGACCATTTATCATAAAAATATTTTTTTCTTCCAAATTCAATATCTAGTCTTTTTACAATTCGATCTACTATTTCTTCATCATTATGATTATAACTAATAAATATCATGCTTTCTCCCTCGCTTTATAATTGTTTTATAAAGATAAACATAATCAATAATACTCCTTTCCTATATGCACCCCTACCCTTGTTTATCTTTACACAAAGATTATACGTTCTTATCTTTCTAATAACAATACCTTTTTCACTCCAAGTAGAACTTTACTTAATCGCTTTATACTCCACTTCCAATCCCTTTTGGACGGCTGGGCGTTTTGCAATGCGGTCTGCCCATTCGTTAAGATGCTTGTAACTTTGCGCGTCAAGGAACTCTGCAGAACCTTGATACAAGTGCCCTTGAACAAGGCGCCCATACCATGACCAGATGGCGATATCAGCAATTGTGTATTCATCTCCCGCAATATAAGGACGTTTAGCTAACTCTTGATCGAGCAAGTCTAATTGGCGTTTCGCTTCCATAGTGAAACGATTGATCGCGTACTCGATTTTCTCTGGTGCATAGTTGAAGAAGTGTCCAAAACCTCCACCTAAGAATGGTGCTACTCCTGTTTGCCAGAAAAGCCAGTTTAAGACTTCTGTACGTTTGGCGGTATCTTGCGGAAGGAATTTCCCGAATTTTTCTGCTAAATAAAGCAAGATATTCGCTGACTCAAAGACACGAATCGGTTCGTCCCCTGAGCGGTCTACAAGGGCTGGAATCTTTGAATTCAGGGTTAATGCCTACAAAGTCGCTCCCGAATTGATCTCCATCCATAATCGAAATCTTGAATAAGTCATAGCCTGCCTTGTCCACTCCTGCTCCAAGTAATTCTTCAAGCATAATCGTGACTTTAATACCATTTGGCGTCCCAAGTGAATATACTTGTAAGTCTGATTCTCCAACAGGTAATGTTTGTTCAAAACGCGCCCCTGCTGTTGGACGGTTAATTCCTGAGAACTTCCCTTGATTAGAATCTGCTGCGCTCCATACGCGTGGTACTTGATATTCTGACATCATCATTCCTCCTTGAGTTTCTTTAGAATTATTTTAACATGACTCCTCTCTTCCCTTTGCAACATCTGCTTATGATTATTTCCTCAAGCAGAAACTTAGGTGAAACCTTTTTTTGATGCTATAATGAGTCAAACAGTAAAGGGGGTCTTCATATGTCATTAGAAGATAAATTACAACAAGCAACAGGTGCCGCTAAAGAATTAGCTGGTAAAGTTACAGGCGATAAAAGCCTTGAATCAGAAGGTGCTGTAGAAAAAGGTTTAGGAAAAAGCAAAAGAAGTCATTGATAACGTTAAAGAAAGCGTTGAAGGTGCAGTTGAAGGAATTAAAAACAACTTCAATAAATAAGACTGAATTCTAAAGTGAAAGAGCCACTACAATTGTAGTGGCTCTTTTTATTGTTGCAGCCATATGACGATAACGATAAAAGAGATCATCAAACTACTATAAATTAAATCTAAAATGGAAATTTCCAGTTGAATTTTTGCACTCTATCTGGTGAGAATCCACGAAGTTCCATCGCCATGGCCGTATACTCGGATTGTCGCATCAGACGAATCATCATGGTCGTGAGGGCTTTTAAGTAAACTCCACTCCCAGAAATTCCTCTGATTTGCAATGCTAATTTCGACTGTTCATACTCTGTTTGAATCAGTGTTAGAAAATTAATGGCTACCAGTATGCTGTAAGCAATCGCCACTGGCACTTTCAATTGCTGGATGAGACTGGCAACAAATTCATTTTTCTCAATAGAAGTTGATAGACTAATTCCTACAAGACCAAGCGCAAGAATTCGACTACTTAATTCCAAAGCTACAGAAAAAACGCCATTTGAACCCGTTTGAACCAATAAATTCTCATTTGGATAAAAATAGACTGAAAGAAAATACGTCAAGGTAATCATCAGTAATCCCAGTCCAAGTTTAACAACGCGTCCCCAAGGTTGTTGTCTGAACAACACTATTATCACGATGGATGCCAGCATCATCGCTCCATTGAGTTTCCATGATTTGGTGAAAAGGATGACCATGGATAATAAAAACGAAACCCCTAATTGCACACTTGGATTAATTCTCATCTTCATTCGTCTCTACCTCCATGGTCTGATGACGAATGCTCATCACCTTCTGCGCGTATTGACGCACTAGTCTACGGTCATGACTAGTAAATAGACAAGCTACTCCCTCTTGGCACAATTGCTGCAATGCATTCATGATAGCTATCGCATTTTTCATGTCTTGCCCGTAAGTCGGTTCATCCACTAATAGTAAGACTTTGCCCTCTCCAGTCATTGTTAAAAATGCAAGCCTGCGCTGTTGCCCTTGACTGAGAAGCCAAGGAGATAATTCCTTTGTTTGCTGTAAGGAGTATTCTTCTAAAAGAGATTCGAGACGACTTTCTGCTTCGCCTGGAAAAGTGACTTTCAGTTCTTCTAAAACTTTCGCAGCCACAAATTGAAGGGTGGGATCTTGAAAAACAAGTCCGACTTTTTGAAATAACTCCTTCTTCTTCACCTTCGATAAAGAATGTCCTTTTAGTTCGATTGTTCCCGTATAAGGGAGTTGCTTTAAAAGAGCTTTGAAAAAACTTGTTTTCCCACTCCCACTAGATCCCACAAGAGCCATCATCTCGCCTTCATGAAGCTCAAGATGAATATGCTTAAGAAGCGGTTTGTCTTTTTCTACAAAAACCGATACATCTTCCACTTTCAACAATGGATTTGCATCTTCTAACTTCTTTTTTGTTTTAACTGGTAATGGACACAGATTTCCACTCTCTTCTAGAAGAAGTTTGTCTTTCTCCTTTAAAGGAAGTTCGATTGTTTCAATTCTCCACCATCTTCTAAGAGATACCACCGATTGACCCACTCCCAAAAGTCCAATCGGTGGTCAATGATACAAATTGCTTTTCCTTCGTTACTCAACCGTTTAATCTGCTCGATAAAGTACTCAGTACTTTCTTCATCGATATTGGCAAATGGCTCATCCATCAAATACAGAGGTGCCTCTACTAAGTTGGCACAAGCAAAGGCCACTTTTTGAAGTTCTCCCCTGAAAGACTTGCAAACTTTCGGTGTAATAACTCTTCAATTTTGTATTTTTTTGCTTGCTCTACTACTTTCTGTTCCATCGTTTCAATGGGGAAACAAAAAAATTTTTCTAGTACGAAAATCATTTCTTCATACGGTGTCTCCATTGCAAACGACAGTCTTGCATTTTGAAAAATAGAGCGGACATATTTCGTTCTCTCCAAATGATTTAACGTTAGAAGAGAATGTCCTAAAATTTCTAATCCTTCACATTGAACTTCTGTGTCCCCATTTGGATAGACTCCATTAATCACATTCATAAGGCTGCTTTTCCCAACTCCACTTCTTCCAATGACTAATACAATTTCTCCCGAATGGATTTGCATGGACAGATTGGAGAACAGCACTCGATTTTGAACGTTCAAAGTCGCATTTTTCAATTGGAGAACCACTTCAGGATTAGCCACGAACTTTGACCACTCCTGTTTTTACCATTTGGTCGCATAATAGTTTACTTAAGTATCCTGTAAAGATTAAGGCAGAAACTAAACGAATCACAAAAATAGCGGCTACCAGCTTCCAATCTAATGCTAAATAATTGCTACGGAATCCTGTCCAAAGGAATGTAAAGATGGTCGTAATAACGGCCCCTAACATTGTAGTTCCATAAGTAATATCGCCGTATTTCTTCGTCATGAAGGCAATTTCTACTCCTAGACCTTGGATAAAGGCACTCACCACAACGATAATCCCGAACATGTTCCCAAGCAGCACTTCAATCACGGCTGCAATAATTTCTGTAATAATACCAATCCCTGGTTTTCGAATAAAGTAAAGCGTGAATACTGGAGCCATAAACCAGATTCCGTAAAATGGCTCATATCCTAGCACCCCAAGTCCCATCGGTGCTAGTGTGGCAGAAAGCGCACCTCCTGCATAAACTGCCAGTAAATAAAACACCCCAAACAATACACAAATTAAGCTAATAAATAAGTAATCCTTTAGTTCTAATTTATTTTTATTCATCAATTTCTCCCCCTGGTACATTGCATAATAATGTCACTTGAATCACAAAATGACTCACATCTTGCTCTAAAATTTTAAAAACTTGTTCCAAATAATCAAACACCTCGTGAACGTCCCCTCCTAGAAAAGTGACATAATGCCCTGTTCCAGTAATCGTTCCTTGATCAATCCCTAGATTCACTATCTTCTCGATGATCTTCATATAATTATCAGACCCCATTGGATATACCGCAAATTTCCCAATGACAGGAAAATGAGTCGCTTGAGAACGATCTTCATTGATTCGACTCCCATCGAATGATAAAGGTGTATCCTCATCTACATCCCCAGGGCACCCTTTTGAAAGAGTGGCTTCCAGCGAGCAGTGAACTCCCGGACGATAACTACTAATAAAACAAGCTTTTAACGCATCAAATACTTCTATACTTCCCCCACGATAGATGGTAGAAGTATGATCCGTCTTTGCCCATACATTGGACAAATCCACTTGTCTAACAGCCCCTAGAATGATGTCGATAAAATCATCCGACATCGGTGCCAAATTAAACCTCGCGCCGCTAATTGCTAGATGTGAGCCTGGAACACCCACACGGCAATTCCCGTACGAAACATGTTGAGACATAAAAAAACCCCCTTCAGATCTTTTCAATCCTGAAAGGGGGTTCACATGTATAGATATGTACACAGTGGTACTGTCGACTTTGTAAGATACTCTCTACGCAACCATGAAGTTGATCAGATAATATTGGTCTGTATATCACACTCTCAGCCTCCCTAACGAGACTCCCAAGATCTTAAATATTTAATTACATGACTCATTCTAGCATTGTCCTGATTGAAAAGCAATGCATTGAGCTTACCACTAAAGGAATCTGTCCCACAAGCAACAGACAACCTATGTGTTTTAGAGAATATACTCTGCTAGTAACCGTTCGAATTCGCGAATATTGATACCACGTTTCAATTCAATCTTAATATGGCCTGCTCTGATCCATAGTTCCACTTCTGCGGTGTAATCTAGGATTCCTGCATTTTCTGTAGACCACATATTTACCGCGCTATAAGGTAAGGAATACATCTCTACTTTTGTTCCAGTTAACCCTTGAACGTCTTTAACAATCAAGCGTTTGTTGGTGAATACCGCCACATCTCGTACAGTTTTGAAGGCGCGGTCAGCGACTTCCCCTGTCTCAAGAATTTCTTCGATATCGCGTGGCACATCCACTTCGCGGTAGAAGACCCATTTAAGTGCTGTTGGTTCCATTTCTTTTCCTCCTATTTCTTTTACAATGAGTCGATTAAGGACCCGATAACATCCATGAATGTCTTTTTTTCCTACGTCCGTTGACGGTTTCGTATAAATGATAAACTTTCAAATGATTATCATTACTAGACACAAATTCGAAGCGGAATTCGCGTCCGTTTGGAGATACAGCATCGAAACACTTCTTGATTCATCTTAGTTTTCCTAGTTTTGTTTTCTCGCTAATTCGGGATTGCTATAATAGCGCACGAAGAAATGAGGATCTCCGCCCTCTTCGTCCATTTTATCTTTAATTTTGACTTCTGGATGAGTGACTTCTCCTGTTTTTTTGTAAAATACTCTCCGATTTTACCCGTGCGATTTTTGAAGCCCCCACGCCACATCGTTTCCTACAATCGCTGCTAAGAATCCATGACTCTCCACCAAGTCAAAAGAATTCGGCTACGGTTAAGCTCTCTGGCACCTCGAATGTCATCTCATGATTGTATACATCATCTCCGGCACAAACCGAATTGCGATCGACAATAATTTTCATCTGGCCACTTCCTCTAATGAAATACTTGTGACTTCATTATACCATATCCGCATTTTATTCTCGCTTTTCTATCCAATCCGTCTGTAATTTAATCTATTCTTTACTGATTAAGAAATCTTTAAAAAAATGACTCTTAAAAATCAATATATGTTTATAAAATAAAGAATATGTGTTAGTATATCCGTATTAACTTTTTTGGAGGAAACATATGTCAAAACAAAAGATTAACCGTTTTGTTGGATCTATTGGAGCTTTTATCGGTTTCCTTGTATTTATTGCTTATATTCCACAAATTATCGCAAACCTACAAGGAAGTAAAGGTCAACCTTTCCAGCCGCTTTTTGCTGCCGTTTCTTGCCTAATCTGGGTTATTTACGGTTGGACTAAAGAACCACAAAAAGACTGGATACTTATCTTCCCTAATGCAGCTGGAGTCATTTTGGGCGGACTTACTTTCCTTACCTCTTTATAGTAAGAAATGTGTTTTAATCGAATACTTAATAGATTCATTTACAAAGGAATTAGGTACAATATCTACTGAATTCCTTTTTCTATGCTCTCCATTTCTACAACAAAAAAGCACCCTGTAAATACAGAGTGCTGAGATCAAATTTAATTATAATTTTAAATTTTCGAATTTAGCTTTAATATTATTTTTGAATTCTTCGATTTTTTCTTTACGAGCCTCTTTACGTTCTGCTTTCATTTGAGCGCGAGCCTTATTATAAAGATCAGCTTGAACTTTTTGCAGCAGCTTCAATTTCTTCTACTACTGATTCAACATTCCAACGTAAAAATTTGTGTGTCGTATTTATTAAAAATAAGCATTTAATACTTGCTCATCATCTTCTTGAACTAAAGCAACAAGAGCAGTTTCACCACTAACTAATTTTTGAGAAACTTGGTCGATTAAACCTTCTTGGACAGCTTCAACAGTATCGCCTCCGGCTAATCCGTATAGACTTCCAATTCCGTAACCAAATAATACACCTAATGGTCCCGCTAGCAGTCCGACAAACGCACCGATTAGGCCGCCTTTTAAAGCACCATCATTTGCAGAATCTTCAAAATCAAAAACGATCTTTATCAGTAATATGACCGCCTTCATTTTTTTGATAACAGCAATTTGAGCGACTTTTGTTTTCTCAGTTTGCTTGAATGTTTTCAACTCAGCAAATGCCTGATAAGCTTCACTTTCTGTTTTGAAAATAGATACTACTAAATTTTCCATATTAATTCCTCACTTTCACTTGTGGATAGGTTAAGTATAATCTTTATCTACATAAAAAGCAAATCATTACTATTAAGTAGCGACGAGTATTAATTCGATTTAAAATAATATCGAAAAAATGATATTAACATTTTGAGGCTAGGGCTTCAACCAGCGAAGCCTGGGCTGTAAGCTACTAAAGTAGCAACATCCCCTTGCTAGGCCTTCGCCCTTCGCACCCATGGCTGTAAGTTGCTAAAGCACCAACACCCCCTGGCTAGGGCTTCGCCCGTCGCAGCCACATCCGTAAGTCGCGTTGCTCCAACGGCCGTGTCAACTGACCTCAATTCTCTACACAAAAAAAGCACCCCAATAAATGGGATGCTAAAAATGTTAATTTCATTTTAGAAAAACGATTATGCTTTTCTATCAATTGTGCTTTGGTACTCTGCCCCTGTTAATCGGTCGAATAAGAAACGACGATTGAAGAGCGTCACGATAAGGATGATTAAGAAGTACAATACGAATACGAGTAAGGTTCCTGCAAATAATACGAGGAATTCTGGTGTTTCTGCTTCAAAGTTAAAGACATCCATGAGTGTGAGTAATCCTAGCGGAATCCAGTTGAAGTACGCTGTGATGAGGATACCTCTGAGTACTGTACGAAAGGCTTTGTTGTCTTTGAACTCTACTCCGAATTTGAGCAAGGCGCTTCCGAGTGTTTTTCCATTAAAGAGTGGTACCAAGGCAAAATACAATGCAAACAATACAGAAACTGGAACAGTTGTATTCAAGAAGCTATACGGTACGTAGACAATCGCTGCGTCAATGAGGAGCGACAACATGACGCGAATGCTCGATACGCGTGAACCCTCCTCAAAGGATTTCTCATCAATGGCGTCTCTTGAAGGAAGAACCCAAACCGCAAGCTGGCCAATGAAGTACCCGAGTGCGCCACCCGCCGTATTTGAATAATATCATCGATGTCGCATAGGCGGTAAGGTCCAGGATAAATAAAGTACAATCCAGATAATTGCGTGAGCTCGAAGAATAAGCTGAGTAACGCTGTTAATAAAATCGTCTTCTTGAAGCTACATTTGAAATAATAACGCATGTAAATCCCAAACGGCACGAGCATCAATACATTGAATGCTGGGACGTAGAACGATGGATATTTCATCGAATCAATCCATGTCGACGGATCTGTCAGTACAAACGGACTGTCGTTGAAGAAGTCCGCTACAAACGAAAACGGAACGAGGTTTAATTTGTCTGTGTACGTCGTATGAACCGTCTCTGGGTCCGGAAGTGGCAAGTTCACTAATAAGTACGCCGCCAGTAAATATAAGATAAACGAATAGAAAATAACGGTGCGTAGTTTATTCACCGAACCGTACTTCCGGTAGTTCACAATCATGTACGGAATGGTAATGACAAACGCTAAAATAGGAAATAAAATCAGTGCTATTTTTAATCGTGCTAATATAAGACATAAATACTCCTCGACTAGTAAAGTTAATATCCGCATTATACCAAAAATACGCGCTGTTAAATAAGTAATTCGTACAAGAATGATTAAACACCCTATAAACTGCGAAGTACTCAAAAGAAATGTCTACAGCTTTAGGAACTATTACCATTTTAGAAACAGGATTATTTTAATAACAAAGCTTTTTCCCAAAAAAACAAAAAGGAATTAAGCAACAATTAGTTGCTTAATTCCTTCCTAATATTCTTCATCAACACTATTTGACAAAGAGCCAAATTAATCGTCTAACTTTTGAGAGTTAGTACACTTTTTGTGCTATTTGCTTTTCTTTTTATTATCATTGTTTTTAGGTTTCCATCTAAGTAAGCCAAAACTTGTCATTGCGCTGATAAGTCCGACCAATGGCATATAGGCATTGTCTGTAACGCCTGTATTTGGGAGAGCTTCTTGACTAGAACTTGGTTGAGAACCGTTAGCTTTTGGCTGATCCTTAACATTAGTTGGAGTCGGATCTTTAGGAGTTGTTGTCTTAACCGTATTTGAAGTGTAAGTTACTCCATTGACAGTATTGATATAAGTATTTTCAAAAGTGCCAACCGCAATACGTTTCATTTGGATATAGCTTTCAGCTTGAAAGGCTGAATCAATTGAAACAGAACGCAAGAAGTCTTCATTGAACTTAATGGCAATCGCTCCCTTAACCTCATCAACTTCTGATGTTGTGTATTGAGTCAGTTCGGTACCCGCCTTGATGACTTTTCCGTCTTTAAGAGAAAAATCAACTTTAGCAAAGACCTTATATTGACCAGTATATTGATCTCCTGTTTGATCATAATCATCATAGAAGTTGTACTCAAAGAGTTCATTTGAGTGGTTGTCTGGAATGAGACCACCAACTAAACGATAATTGAAAATCTTTTTCAACCCAATGGTTTGACCATCCACACTGCTGTTGTCAGTAGAATCCAAAGTAAAAGTGACATCCTTCTTAGGATCTACCTTAGGCACATTATTGACAACCACATTAGACTCATAACCGTTACCAAAATCAATTTGGTAGACTTTATTTTCATATTTTCCACCAATCTTGCCCATCTCATCCTTAACCTTCATTGGGCTAATGATGGTCAAGTCAATGCCCTTAGACACATAAGTATCATAGAAGGATTGTGGATTATCTGCTAAGAATAATTGGAAGGCACCCTTTGGTTTGATACCAGCTTTTTTCAACATATCTTGAATATGAGGATCTAATTCTGAGATATCCTTAACGTTTTTGGCTGTAATCCCAGTGACTTCTCTACCATTGGCATCCTTAATTTTAACCAAATCTAGATTCGCGTCCAGTGCTTCTTCTGGATAATCATCCACATAGAAGAACCCTTTTGCGATAGTTTCAGCGGAAGACTTGTCTCCCTTGTACTGATCTAAATCCCAAGTCAAGTTATAGTAGTTCATTGATCCTGCAAGAACATTCTTATTATCAATCACAACACCATTTTCATTCTTGTTAACCTTGTGTGGTTTAATATAATTGTTGTTGGATTATCAGGATCATTCGGTTTACCTGGTGTGGTGACACGAACAATATTAGACTTGATACCGTAAGCTTCATTAATAGTCAATGTAAAGTTATTTGTATAGGTTGCTCCATCATTAAGAACCGTCCCTACTACTGTTGGGTAAATCGTGGCCACAGACTTGGTTAAGTCAGCATTGAACTTATCCAAGGTTTCAGCTGTCGCTTTGAAAATTACCGTATGACTGGCTTCAACATAAGTGACATCAAATCCCGGACTGGCATCTTTAGTCGCCTCCATATCAAATTGGTAACCAGATGGTAGCGGATCAACTAAGACAAAGGAAGTTGTCTCATCACGACCAGCTGGTAAATCATTTGTTTTCAATTGAAATTTCACAACAGATTGCTTAGCCACTAAGGTTTTATCGATATCAATATCATCCTTATTTCTGATTTCCTTATTTACTTGGGGTTGAACCGCCAATTTAAAGTAATGGAAATGAACAGTTGGCACAGCTGGTGGCGTTGGAAGATTTTGATAAACAGGGTCAGCTGGTGGCGTTGGAACCTCTTTATAAGTTGGCTCAACTGGTTTTTTAGGCTCCGATTGCGGCGTCGGTGGCGTCGGTGGCGTTGGCTCTGGCTTATTTGGCGTCTTAGTAGGTGGCTTTGGATCAGCCTTATACGTTGGTTCAACCGGAGTTGGTTTCAACGGACTTTCTACTTCATAAGTTGGTTCTACTGGAGCTGTTGGCTCTACTGGTGGTTCTGGTTTTTCCTTGGTAACCCTAGGCACATTGACCGCACGAATCTTACCGTTTAGTGAATACCAAATGTTTGGTCTTTTAGCTTCCGTATTATCTTTTCCAGAAACAACTGGCATTTGATTTACAGGCATTACTAGAGTAGCAGAGATAGCCCCTACTGTTACGCTATTGTTTGTACCAGACATACGGATGGCGCCAGCTCCGTACCAAGAGTTAGGTGCATCAGAACTGTCCCAACCTGATCCGTCTTCGCCGCCTCGCTTATACATAGTCCAGCGGGCACCACCCTGATCTTTCCTAAAATTGAGGGTATCAGTTGCGTAAATTTTGCCCTCTTTTTCTCCAATAGAAGAACCTGAAATCTTAACGAAGGTTCCAGTATAGTCCTTAGCCATCTCAATGGAGTTATGTTCTCGGTTGAGGGAAGCAACAGATAGAAGCGCATTGTCAAAATCAATCGGATTGCCATCTTCATCATAGAAGGTGAATTCATTTTTAATAAAAATGGATGTGTCCTTTTCAGCTACACCATTATAAGCAGAGGCAAAGACACCTAGAGTTGGATCGGTAAAGATACCTAACCAAGCCTTGTCCACATTTTTGAATTTTGAGTCGGAATCAAGTGTATACTTGAAGACGACCTTAGAAATCTTTTTACCATTATAGTAAGATTTCAAGATTTGTATAGGTTGCTGTCACGCTTTGACCGCGTTCCAAGAGGACAGATGCAAATTTTACCTCTGTGCTATTGCCGACAGTAGTTGTCCAGCCAGCCTTATCCCCGAAATTGCCGTAAAGTTCCATGGATGAAGCCACGTCATCGGCTTGTTGAAGGTAACTAACATTAAGATTATCAGGCTGAAGAACTTTTTTAGAATATTGAGCTGTATCATGACTGAAGGCCTCATCAACTGCAGAAGCTTTCAGCATTTTTCCATTAGTTGTCAATGATAACTGGGCATTTGGCTCTGAATCATAAACTAAATTTTGAGCAGACGGCTCTGTCAAGTTACCATCTTCGTTTTTATGATTTTGAAGTTCTGCAAGAGCAGCCTTGATGGCAGCTTGTTCGTCTTTATACTCTTGCAATTTTCTTGGATAATCTGCTAAATCTTTTTGATATTTAGCAAGAGCTGACTGATACTTAAGTAACTTAGCTGCATAGTCAGCCTTAGCTTGTGCGTTGCGCTGTTTGATTGCTTCGTTCTCAGCTTTGATTTCATTATTTTTTTAGCGGTAATTTCAGCAAGAGCTTTCTCGTAAGCAGCTTTAGCATCTGCATTTTCCTTTTTCACACGTGCCAATTCAGCATTATAAGCATCTAATTTAGCTTGGTAGTCCGCATCATTGTCGGCATTTGCTTTTTGAATAGCCGCTAACTCTTTATCATAGGCTTCTTTTGCAGCCTCATAGGAAGCTTGAGCATCCGTATTCGCTTTTTGGACATCAGCTAAATCTTTTTGATATTGTGCTAATTTTGCATCATACTCCGCTTTGGCAGCTGCATTAGCATTGGTAATACGTTCGACCTCAGCCTTGTGTGCAGCCATATCTTTTTCATACTGATCTTTTTGTTGCCTTATTTTCCGCATTGATACGATCAGTCTCTTTTTGATTAGAAGCTACGTCAGCCTTGTATTGTTCAGTTACTTTCTTGATTTCTTCTGCTTGCTTTGCATAATCGTCTTTGATTTCTGTCTCTTTTTGATTAGCTTCTTCAGCCGTTTTTACTGTTCCTTTGTCAACAGTCTCATCTTTTTCAACTTTAACACCGGCATTTTTAGCATTTTCAACAGCTTGATCAACATCTGTTGTTGGTACTTTTACTGGGACTGAACCCGTTGTTTGACCAGCCTGTGCTTGACTTTCAATAGCTTCATTACTAGGATTTGCTTGAGCCTCTGGTAGATTCGTTGCGGGATTTCCCGTCGCAGTAGAAGTATCTACTCCACTCACAGTTGTTGCTTCGTCAGCAAAGACATTTTGTCCTGCTACAGAGATTGTTGCTACTACTCCTAGAACTGCACCACACAGTGATTTACAAATTTTACTTTTACGATAACCGTAAGTTTGTTTCAATTTCATACATCCTCCAAAAATGATATAGATTATCAAAAATATAATCATAATTTATTCCATAACATTATAATGGTTCTATTTTTGATTTATCAAATACTATGCTATATAAACTAATTTTTGTAAAAATAAAAATCGTATAGACGATATATAAAAAAATAATAATCATTAAAAATCGAATTCTAAAAGTACCTTTCTAGAATAGTGTTTTTGAATATGATTATAAGAAAAAAATACTTCAACTATGCGATGCGCTGACCACCAATTCTCAACAAAAAGCACCCTGTAAAAAACAGAGTGCTGAAATCTTGTAAGTAATTCCCATATCGTATTAACGTTTTGAGGCTTGCTTTGTTCATTTATTGAGCGTTAATTGTTTATTTCCCACTGATAATCTCCGCATGAGAATTTTTTCCATGCCGAATATCTACAGTATAGCCAAATGCTTTATTTTCTATAGTATGATGTCTGATATGAACAATCATTCTTAATTGCGTATCCTGGTCTACTTCCATGTAGTTATTTAGAACAGAATCCGTTAGAAAATAACTAATATATGCGCTTCCTGTTTCATAGCTATAACTTTTTAGGTCCATTTTTAATGCTGATAAACTCTCTTTATTGATGATAAACTTTTGCAATAGAAGTGTTGGATGTTTTATGTTCAGTTCACATTTGCTGTCGAATCTTTCAATTGAATGGTGCCATTTTGATAAATGACTTCACCCTCATATAGTACTTCTGTATGATTTTTCTTTTTATCATCAATTGTAATTTTTTCCCATAAAATGGTTCCAGTAATACTTTTAGTCTCACTATCCCCTTTTAACTTTATAGATTGAAATGAATAGCCTTCGCCCTCTTTGTAATCATACAAATCATCACTTTGAATACTAAATCCATCTGGAAATTTTTCAAACAAATCTTGTAAATCCTCTGTGGGATAAACCTTACTTAGTTCAGCTGCTTTCCCTTCGATAAACTCTTGGCTACTCTTTGGATTACATCCGGATAGGAACACCATTCCAATCCCAACTAATAAAATCATTTTTAGCACTTTTTTAGCATGGTTTCCCCCTTTTTAGTAACCGTGTTTAATACTTAAATTGTAGCAAGTTTAAGATAACGATTCAATATTTTCTGCATAATGTTGCTTATTCCATTTCTCTTTCTTTACACTTTTCTCGATAAAAACAAAAAGCACTCTGTAAATACAGAGTGCTGAGAACTTGTAACAAATTTCAACAACGTATTAACGTTTTTGAGGCTAGGGCTCTATCCATGTTCGTATTAAACTATTTTTTTGTTTAATACATGGTTGAATTAATATAGATATCCAATTTTTTTCTTTCTTCCTAACTAACTCAAACCAATCTTTTGCCATTTTTGGTTTTCTTTACTAACAGTATCTTGAACAGATTTTTGAAAACTCACCTTTAATTTCATTATCTATTTCAGAATTAACAGAATCAATGATTTTTCTTTGTTTTTTTCTCCTATTTCCTTTACTTCTATATTAAATTTCTCTTCAATACGCTCTGTAGCACGTTGTTTAGCAGGAACATATAATGTTCTAATTATCGCTCTCTCTAAACTCTTTTTAATTTGACTATATACTTCAACGGATCGTAACTGGTCCATCCCCCATTCATAAGCTCCATGTATGGTATCTTCTATGTCTCTGACCTCTTTAGATTTTCTAAATATATCATTTACATCAGAAAGACCCTTTCCAATATTATCCAGCGTGTCTGATGTAAAGTCATACAATCCTTTTACAATATCTTCAAAATATCCCATTTTCTCACTCCTCTTTTTCATCGGACGGATATGCTCTTAGTTCACAAGAATATTTTTTTCTATTATTTCCTCTTGTTTTTGATACTCTTTCTTATAACAATTTTCCAAGATATCATATTTTCTTTCAAGCTCACGTTTCCGACTCATAAACTCCTCTAAATTGACCGTTTTATATCTATGGATGGTCTCCAAAGTAGCTGAAAGCATATCCTCAGTCGTATCAGGTAATTTTGAATAAGCAGATAAAACAAGAGAATGTTTCTCATCAATCATTTTGTCTACTCCTCTATAAAAATCATTCAAAAAACTCCATTTAGTATCTAATTCATTCTTTAATTTCAAATAATCATCATCTATTTTATCGAGCTCTTCCTGCGCCTCTAGTAACTTAGTTCTAATCTTATCCCTTTTATCCATGACGAATTAATCCTTCTATTTCTTTATCTTTTTGAACAATTTCTGCAATTCCTGACTTGATCTTTGTCTCCAATTCGACAAAGGAGTCTGCTAATATATTCGCAGTTGCACTGACTGATTGACAATGACTATCAACAACTTCTACAACTGAACCATAATTTACACCACATTCATTGTACGTTGCTCTAACTTCATCAGAAGAAAGTAAAAAACCAAACGGTACATCCCCAAGACTACCATACAAATCCATACTCTTCTTAACTGCACTCTTGACTCTTGCATCTATCAGAGTGGTTGCTGCTGTTACTGCAGTCGATATACCACTTGCAACAGCTAGAGCTTGCTCAGAATCTAGTGCAATGAGTTCTGCTTTTGACAGCCCAGTGCTAAGACTTTTCCCAATATCATTAACTTTAAAACGTCTTTTTTTAATCTGAATTTTTTTAATTTTATCTTGAGTACTTTTTTCAACACTCTCTAAACTAATAGAAGACTGCTCAATTTTTTGAATTATATCACTAACTGCTCGTAGATCTCCCATTAAGTGACCACCTGAATTAGGAATCACATACTCTTCTCCTAAATATAATCCACCAAATCGATCAGCCCAGTTATTTAGAGGATCTTTCTCTGTTGTAATTCGTGTCACACTTCCTGTAAACTGTTTTCTTTCATTTTCAATCTCTGAAATATTTTTTGCTATAGTAATTTCTAATAAAGGATTAGTTAGAAGGGGACTCAATGCAGCACCAATGGGAACATAGAGTGGGGCCGGATTATAAACAATTGTTTTAGGTGCGTTATATTTCAAAGCGACTCGTTGGGCAATGTTCCCTCCAAGTGAGTGTCCTGTTAATATAATATCTTCTGGATTTAACCCATTCTCTTTAAGAACTTTTTCATAGAATTGATAAGCTGGGGCATAATGGTGACCCGTCCCCAGAGCAATACTAATTACATCCGTCATGATTGCATCTTTAAAACCATCACTATCAAGGTTGGTACCCGTATATGCAATAATGACCTTCCCAGTTGTAGTATCTTTAAAAGCGACACCACTAGTCCCAGTCGCATTATCTCGAAAACTGGATACATACTTAAAAGTTGGTGGCATAACTGCATTTTCTGTTTTAGAGTAATCATCCACCACATATTTATCAGTAGAACCTTGAATTCTTGCTTTCTCAAACTCATAAGATAGTTCTGAAGCATCAAGGGTTGGAATCGTTCCATCAAGCACAGTCTCTTTATCGTACGGCATTTATTTTACCTCCACTGATAATCTCCGCATGAGAATTTTGACCATGGTGAATATCTACAGTATAGCTAAATGCTTTATTTTCTAAGGTATTATGTCTGATATAGATGACCATTTTTAATTGCGTATTCTGTTCTATTTCCATGTAGTTATTTAGAACAGAATCCGTTAGAAAGTAGCTAATATCTGCGCTCCCTGTTTCATAGCTATAACTTTTTCGGTCCATTTTTAATGTTGATAAACTCTCTTTATTGATTACAAACTTTTGCAATAGAAGTGTCGGATGTTTTATATTCACATTTGCTGTCGAATCTTTCAATTGAATGGTGCCGTTTTGATATATGACTTCACCCTCATATAGTACTTCTTCATGCCTTTCCTCTTTATCATCAAATGTCACTTTTTTCCATAAAATGGTTCCAGTAATACTTTTAGTCTCACTATCCCTTCTAACTTTATAGATTGAAATAAATAGCCTTCGTCTTCTTTGCTATCATACAAATCAACACTTTGAATACTAAATCCATCTGGAAATTTTTCAAACAAGTCTTGTAAATCCTCCGTGGGATAAACATTACTTAGTTCAGCTGCCTTCCCTTCAATAAACTCTTTTGCTACTTTTTATTGCATGCAGTTAACATCATTATTCCAAATCCTCCCAACAATATAATCATAACCATTCTTTTCAACATGGATTTATCCTCCTTTGTAGTACCCAGGTTAAACAATTAAATTGTATCAGTTTTAAGATATTGATTCAATATTTCCTTCAAAATGTTGAAATGGGATGCTTTGAATAAGTCTTCGCAATAGAACGATACTATCGTTTATTGGCTAGGGCTTCGCATACATGGCTGTAAGTTGCTAAAGCAACAATACCCACTGGCTAGGCTTTCGCCGTCGCAGCCACATCCGTAAGTCGCTATGCTCCAACACCTCCTTGCTAGGCCTTCGCCCGTCGCATACATATCCGTACGTCACTTCGTTCCTACGGCTACGGAAACTGACCTCAATTCTCTACAAAGAAAAAGCACCTCAATAAATGGGATGCTTTGAATAATTCTTCGCAATAGAACGATATTAACGTTTATTGGCTACTCCTTCGTCGCTCGCATCCATGGCTGTAAGCTACTAAAGTAGCAACAGCCATGGAAATTGCGAACGCCAATTCTCAATAAAAAAAGCACTCTGTATACACAGAGTGCTGAGATCTTGTAAGTAATTCCAATAACGTATTAACGTTTTTGAGAATTGGCTAGCTTTACGAGCTTTCTTAAGACCTGGTTTGGAAAGTATGAATTTCAGTTGGACTAAAAACAGCGTAATATCAAGACTTTTCTCCGCTTTTATAAAAGCGTTTTTCCAATCAAATTCAACTAATTTTATCTAAATGGTGTGGATTTTACCCCCAAAATTACAGAGAATGGAGCTGATAAACACTAAACGTTCACACCATTAGTTAAATGATTTTTTTCATCATTTTTCTTAGATGATAGAACTTCTAATTTATTTCTTATTCAAGCAAAAACAACCTGCTATAAGTAAGAAAGAGGAAGATACAAGAAAAACACGGCGTAAAAACCGATTCAGTTCATTGTCCTCAATCCTTGTCTGCTTCATTTTCTTTTACGAGATCGTTTTGTGAATCTTTTTCAGAGAGTTTTTGATCAATATACTTGTCAATGTTTTCATAAAATTCCTTGGTCGCTTCACTATCTAATGTTGGCGAGTTCTGAACTTGATTCACTTTCAATTGAACAGATTGAATACCGTAAGAGGCTTGTTTTTGGTGGAGTGTTTCTAATTCTTCTTCTGAAATCGGATCTCCAACAACCGTCAAGACCAATTCATTGTTACTTGACTTGTAGACTTGATTAATAACCGTATAATTGGCGAACTCTTTTCCTACAAACTGTTTGATCCCTTCTTTGCGCGCTTGTTCTATTGTCAGAGTAACTGCCGAATAGCTAGCTGGAAGAATCAACAATACAATCAAAGAAATCAAGCCAATTCTCATTTTTAATGCTCAGCTCTTTAAATGAAGTTAAAGGAGATTTTTCTCATCAAAATTCTTGTTCCAACAATGTTGGCTAGCATGATAAAGACACAGTTGATCAAGAAAAGATAGAGAGCCCCCAATAAAAATCGTACATTCCCATTAGCTAAACCATAGCCAGCAGTACAGATAGGCGGCATCAAAGCTGTAGCAATGGCTACTCCTGGCACGATATTGTTTGCTTCTTTTTTCCTTGAACCGATCACACCAGCAATCCCACCAGCAATAGCAATGAGAACATCCCAAATGGTTGGAGAGGTTCGTGCGATCAACTCGCTACTTGCATAAGACAAGGGAGAAATCCAGAAATACAGAGTCGAGACAAGCAAACTGACCAACACTTGAGTCAATAAAACCTCTAGAGATTGCTTGATTAAACGCGTATCAAAAATAGCTAAACCGAATCCCAGTCCAACAATCGGTGTCATGAGAGGTGAAATTAACATGGCTCCAATAATAACAGCTGTTGAATTCATATTTAGACCGATAGAGGCAATAAAAATTGCACACATCAAAATCGCTGTATCTCTCAATCGAACATGAAGGTCATCGTATAATTTCTCACGGTATTCCCGTGTTGAATAATTGGCAGTCATTTGTCCTCTCCTCTTTCCTTATTTAAATCGGTATAATAATTAATAATAACAGCTGATAAACAGCCAAAAAATATGAGCCCATAAATCGTCAAGAAGACACTGGTAATCCTTCCAATCAAGGTCACAGCTAGGAGATCCCATAGCCGACAGTCGTCGAAGTCACAAAAAGCATACCAAAGACCGTCTCCGTAATTTGTGATAGCAGGTTCAACTAGGAAAAGCACGCCTCCTGACCCAAAAACAAAGGTCACAAAACTCAGAGCAAACCGAGTAAAACCCGTAACCTGTATAATATGCCATAACATTTTTAAACGTCTCATTTGTTCTCCTTATTCATACTAGCTCCTGACCGAGCCGTTTTTTCCAATAATCAAAGTGAAGATAGGACATGATCTCCATCAGAGAAAGATAGACAAACTGATAGATCTGATTTAAGCTGATTATCAACTGATATTGTTTGAAAAATGACTGGAAGAAAGACCAGATATGACTGTCTTGAATCAGTCCCTTCTTAACATCAGACAGGATATTAGCTAAAGCTCCCAAGGACTGAAACGGTAAATCCTTGACATTTATATAGATCCGGTCCACCACATCATTCAGACTGGTATCTTGGATGGCATGAAATTCTCCAAAGAGAACTCCTGCCGCTCCAAGAGTAGAAACAAATTCCACCAAATAATTTCTGAGGAAATTTTCTCAACCTTTTCCCATAATGTGTTTAGTGCCATCCATAACGATCCCAACCAGAAAAAGGAAAGAAAACAAGCAAAGAAATTTTGCCGTAAATCCCAAAAAGCTTCAAGACTTGGTGTTGTTGGTTTTTCTAACTCTAAAATCAAGATGGTCATAATAATTGCTAGAACAGCATCTGTCAATACAATTAATCTGTCTTTCTTCATCGGATTGCATCCCCTTTCTTTTTTGTAACATTCTATCTTATCGCATAATATTGGATATTCTTTCATAATCCGACTACAAACAAAAATAAACCAAAAAGTCTGTCCCTATTATGCTATATTTAACTCTAGAAGTATTCATCCATCTAATTAATAAATATATCATATTTCACAATAAGTGAATACTATCAAAGATTCATCCCCTTTCACTTCATCATGTAGTGTTGCTTAGATTTATCAAAAACAACCAAATTTGTATTAATTTCAAGTATCACCTAGTTACAAAAATTTGGGGTGAACAGAAAAAGCATCCCGTATTTTTGATACGAAATGCTTTCAATAAGTTTAAATAAGTTTTAACGTTTACTAAATTGTGATGCTTTACGAGCTTTTTTCAAGCCTGGTTTTTTACGTTCTTTCATACGTGGGTCACGTGTTAATAAGCCAGCAGCTTTTAACACTCCACGGAAGTCAGGGTCAACTGTTAATAATGCACGAGCGATTCCGTGACGGATAGCTCCTGATTGACCTGTGAATCCACCACCGTTAACGTTAACTAAAACGTCGTATGAACCTAAAGTTTCAGTTAAGTTTAAAGGTTGTTTGATTACTTCGTGTAAGTAAGCAAATGGGATGTATTCTTCGATTGATTTTTTGTTAATTGTAATGTTTCCTGTCCCTGGTACTAAGATAACACGGGCAGTTGAATTTTTACGGCGTCCAGTGCCGCGGTATTGTGCTTGAGCCAATGCTTTTTCCTCCTTAGATTAGTGATTGGATGTCTACTGCTACTGGTTGTTGTGCAGCATGTGGATGTTCAGCTCCACCGTAAACATGTAATTTAGTAAATTGACGACGACCTAATGAGTTCTTAGGTAACATGCCTTTGATTGATAATTCAACTAATTTACGAGAGTTGTTAGCACGTAATTCACCAGCTGTACGAGCAGTCAATCCACCAGGGTGGTTTGAGTGGTGATAGTAAACTTTATCAGTTGCTTTTTTACCTGTTAAGGCAACTTTGTCAGCGTTGATGATGATTACGAAATCACCTGTATCAACGTTAGGTGTAAATGTTGGTTTGTTTTTTCCACGTAAAATGCTTGCTGCAACAGCTGAAAGACGTCCTAATGGCACATCAGTAGCGTCGATAACAACCCAGTTACGTTCTGTAGTGCTAGCTTTAGCCATGTATGTTGTACGCACGATTGTTTCCTCCAATTTCTTTCTTGGTATTCTTCACATTGAGTTTAACGGGGCTCAAATGTGGATCTATTATCTAGAAAATAAAATTATTTTGCTAATGCTTCTTTAGCTTTGTCTGCTAATACTGTGAAAGCAGCTGCATCGTTAACTGCTAAGTCAGCTAACATTTTGCGGTTCATTTCGATACCAGCTAATTTTAAGCCGTGCATTAATTTGCTGTAGCTTAATCCGTTTAAACGAGCTGCCGCATTGATACGTGCGATCCATAATTTACGGAAGTCACGTTTCTTTTGACGACGGTCACGGTAAGCATACATATATGATTTCATGACTGCTTGTTTAGCTGTTTTTAAATAATTTTTGATTTCGCTCCGTAGTAACCTTTAGCTAATTTTAAAACGCGGTTACGACGACGACGAGTAACTGTTCCACCTTTAACACGTGGCATAATTAATTCCTCCTTGGTCTATCAGTCTCTTGCGACTGGCTTGAAAATGTAATAGTTTGCGTGCTGAATTAACGCATTTGACTTAATTGTTGTTTAATACGTTTGATGTCAGTAGCGTGAACCATTGTTTGTTTACGCAAGTGACGACGTTGTTTTTTTAGTTTTTGCCATGGAAACGGTGGCTTGTGAAGGCTTGAGAACGTTTTAATCCTCCACCACCTGTACGTTTGAAACGTTTAGCTGAACCACGGTGTTTTTTTGTTTTGGCATGAGACTTTCCTCCTGTTACTTTTTTACTTATCATTCTTAGGTGCTAACATCAAGAACATGCTTCGTCCGTCCATTTTAGCCTTTTGTTCAACTGTTGCGATTTCAGAAACTTGTTCTGCTAAACGCTCGAGAACTTTTTGACCAATCTCTTTATGAGTAATGGCACGACCTTTGAAGCGAATGCTTGCTTTGACTTTATCACCTTTTTCAAGGAACTTGATCGCCGCTTTTAACTTCGTATTAAAGTCGTTCTCATCAATTGTAGGGGCTTAGACGCACTTCTTTGATATTGATGACTTTTTGGTTTTTGCGAGCTTCTCGTTCTTTTTTCTGTTGTTCAAAGCGATATTTACCATAATCCATGATTCTGGCAACTGGCGGTTTTGCGTTTGGCGAAACTAATACTAGATCAAGTCCAGCTTGTTCTGCTAAACGTAAAGCATCGTTTTTCGTTTGAACACCAATTTGTTCACCGTTATTGTCAATAACACGTAACTCACGAGCGCGAATTCCATCATTGACCATCATATCTTTTGCTATGATATTCACCTCAAGAATTTTTGAGAGAAAAAAAGCAAAAAAGCAACGGAAGTAATAGAATACTCCCGCTGCCAATGTCTTTTTAAAACTTGAACATTTCCTATCAGCCCAAGGACCAGTGTCAACTTAGGCGAGAAGCGGGATGCTTCTGCTTGTTTTCTCAACTCCAATAGTCTACCAAATAATAGAGAATCTGTCAATACATATCTCTTTACTGGCAACCTATCGATTAACTTTTAATAATATACCTTTCTAGCTTGCTTTTGTCAATATTTTTAGTCACATTGTTTTCCCTTTTTGTGACTGATATAATAAATATCAATGAAAGGAGTTTTGTTATGTCATTTAAACCACTGCAACTCTATAAAAACTATAAAGAAGCTTGCGAAAAATTTCCTGACTGCTCTATTTTTGTAGATACTAAAACATCTGCTTTTCCAGAATTAGGTACCCAAACAACGTATGAAGCCACTCATGCATCGATTGTCAAGCGCGCCCGTCAATTAGCAACTCTTGGGGTTCGACAAGGCGATAAAGTTCTCCTCTATAAGAGTTCCTCTGTAGATACGTACTGGCTTGCAGTTAGTGTATGCTATCTTGGCGCTATTCCAGTGATGACTTCATTTCATCTTTCTAGTGAAGTTATTGAGATTTTCTCTGAGCGCTTAGAAAAGCCATGGATTCTGTTTGACGACGTTACTGCTGAAAGAATTACCCCTTTACCTGAAGAGGTGAAAAAACGTGCGTTCTCAGTTAGTGATGTCCTCCAGGCCGATGAAGCGGATGTTGATTTTAATCCACTACCAGACACCGAGATTAGTTACATGACGCATACTAGTGGAACGACTGGCGTGCCCAAACTCATTGCTCATTCTGCAATTAGTATGGGGTGGCGAATTGCCTTCCAACAAAGCATCATGGAGAAAATGGACCGTGTTGATTTATTGGCTTTCCATATTTCACCCGTTCATTCCCGCTTTAATATTGGTATGTCTTCGCTCATGAATCTTGGCTATCCTTATTTCTATATTGCTGATCCAAGTGTTCAAAATGTAGAGAAGGTTTTACAGCATCACTCTCCTCTTGCAATTGAGACACATCCGAATAATTTTGTCCAGTGGGCTCACCTTGCAAAAGAGAAACCTCATTTATTTGAAAATACACGTTACTATCACTCTACTTTTGACGCAATTAATAAAGAAATAATGGCTACTTTCTTACGAACCAATAAAGAAGGCAATGGTATTTACTTACAAATCTACGGTCAAAGTGAATGTGGGCCAGCGATTGTGCGGAAACATACCCTTGAAAGTCTTCCTACTACAGATGTTCGAAATATGGGCGTTGGTTATCTTGATTTCACAAAAGCGCGAATTGCAAATGAACACGGGACTCCTCTTCCAGTAAACACTCCAGGAAATATCCATTTGTTTTCCAAAGGACGTGCTGTGACTTACTATAAAGAGGAAGACCGATTCAATGCGAATGTCTACGGCGACTGGTGGGATACTGGTGACTATGGATATATCAACGAATCGGGAGAACTCATCTTGCAAGACCGTCAAGTTGATTTAGTCGAATCTCTACCAAGTACGCTTGCCATCGAAGACTTCTTGCTCGATACTCACGATTGGATTGAAGAAATCGTCATTGTAAAAGATCCAAATGGCTATCCTCAACCAGTTGTGGCGGTGAAAGGTGATGGCGAATTCCTATGGGATGCATGGTGGAAAACACTCGTGAACCTTCCCCACTTAAACGAACCGATTATCCTACCGTTTGACGAATTCCCACGAACTGCCACGATGAAAGTCCAACGTCGTGCACTCGAACAACAACTATTTCAATAAAATAAAGAGTCGTATTTCGATATGAAATACGACTCTTTTTCTATTCAATGGTTATTTTGAATACTCCTCAAACCAGTCCGTAATAGCTTTTAGACGTTCTTGACGAAGATTTGGTAATCCTTGACGAGAGAGTCCATGACTAGACTGTGGGAAGAGAATCATTTTTGTAGGCACATTGTTTTTACGCATGGCCATATACATTTGCTCCCCTTGCTCTTGTGGGCAACGTAAGTCACTTTGTCCGTGTAAAACAAGCAATGGAGTTTTTGCGTTTTTGGCATGAGCTACTGGTGACATTTCCCATAGGCGTTTAGGATTATGAATGTCATCAAGCAATTGTTTTTCCACGAAGAATGGTCCAATATCACTTGTGCCGTAGAAGCTAATCCAGTTGCTGATAGAACGTTGTGTGACGGCTGCACGGAAGCGGTCCGTATGCGTTACAATCCAGTTTGTCATGAATCCGCCATAACTTCCTCCAGCAACATATAATTGGTCCGCATCGACTTCAGGATGTGTTTCTAAGATATAGTCTACCCCCATCATTAAGTCGTCGAAATCATGGTTCCCGTAGTCGCCAAGAATACTCTTCACGAAGTTCTGTCCGTAAGTATTACTTCCGCGTGGGTTAATCATGATGACTCCGTAGCCTTTAGCAGCAAGTGCTTGCATTTCATGGAAGAAACTTTCTCCGTAAGCCACTTGCGGTCCACCATGTACATAGAGAATTGCCGCGTGCTTATCTTTCTTTTCGACTGGTGGCATATACCATCCGTGGATATCCCAGTTGTCGTAACCTTTATACGTAAAGCGTTCAGGCGTTGTAACGATATGTTCCGCCAAGTATGCTTCATTTGGATTATAAAGGTTTGTAATTTCTCCAGTGGTTAAATCCAATTTTGCTAACGCGCTTGGAAGTGTCGTCGTTGAATAAGTGATAACCAGCTCTTTTTCTGAGATGATTTTGGCTCCTGTAATATGAACCTCTTTATCAAAAAGAACTTCATTTCTTCCATCTAAGAAGAGACGGTATAAGACGATTTTCCCTTCCACACTCGCACTTACAAGGAAGCTTTCCTCATCCATCCATTGAGGTTCAACTCCAGTAACCGATTGTTGGAAGTCAGCAACTAGCCAGTCTCCCCATTCCACATCTAATCCAGACGTTAAATTTAAAATACTTCCTTCTGAACCTGGTTGACCTTCTTTATTGAATACGATGTCTACTTGTGTAACAAAACCGTGTTCCCCTGAATTATAAGCTAAAATAACTCCTTCTTTTGAATCCAACATATAGCGGTAAGATTCATCTGTTCCAGCTTCAAGAATAGGATGAATATCCCCAGTGGCCACATCCACATAGCAAGCCTCTGCACTATCTAATGTCCAACGAATATTAGATAAATCACGGTCTACAACAAGGCTTCCTCCATCATGTAACACATCCCTGAACAATATAGAATCTTCAGTTTCAAAAAGTGTCTTCACTTCTTTAGTAGCTACTTCTACCTGTTTAATTTGGGTTGTTTCTTTATTCGGTAAGAAGCTTCCTCCATCGAATCGATACGTTGTTTTTTCAACGATGATCGGTTGAGGGAATTCTTCTTTCTTTTCTTCTTCATCAGCTTTAGTCGTTTGATAATATATAGACTGACTATCCTTTCCCCAAACATATACGGAAACACCTTTTTTCTCCTGTGTCAGAGCGATGGCTTTCCCACCTGTTACAGCTTGAATCTTCAATTGAGGAGTTTTATCTTCTCCTTCATTACTGACAAAACTAATCCACTTCCCATCCGGCGATACTTGAAGCGATGAATTGACCGTTCCATCATCTCCGTAAGGTACTTTTCCTTCGTTAGTGTACTTATAAATAGCTGTTTCATAAGTATTCTTCTTTTCATTCATCTTCGTTTCTGTAAAGAAGATGTCCCCTCCAGCCACAACCGGTTGAGCTACGTTTTTTAATTCAAATAGATCTTTTTGTTCGATTTTCTTCATATTATCACTCCTTTTGCGCGTGTACTCTTTCAGTCTACTCTTATAAAGAAAGTTTTGCAACGGCAAACAAAAAGCGCGAGACTATCTTTTCTAGTCTCACGCTTCATTTGATTGATTGGTTATGCTTCTTGTTCGTCGTCTTTTTTACGAGAAGACGCTACTAATCCAACAGAAGCTAGAATACTTAATGCTGCTGCACTAAACAATCCAAATTCATCACCAGTACCAGTATTTGGTAATTCTGGTTGAGAAGCCTGTGGATGTTGTTCAATTGGCATAACTGGTGCTGGCGTAACCGTTGCAGTGTAATTTGCTTTTACTACTGTTCCATTTACGTCTACACGTTGAATCGTTACGGTTGGAGCTACCCCTGTAAAAGCCAGCTTCCGGAACAAAAGTAATCATTCCGTCTGGAGCAACAGTGAAGGTTCCAACTCCAGGAATCACTTTAGTCGTTGTTCCATCTTCAAAGGTTGCTGGAACTGAATCATCTAGAGGGACCTCTGGATCCCCTGCTTCAAACTTAGGTTTTGCAGTTTGCGTTTTGCCTTGAACATCCGTTGTCACTTCATCCTTAGAAGAAGGAGTAACAGAAGTTACAGTTGGCGTATATTTCGCAGTTACTGGAGTACCATTGGCATCTTTAGCTTGAACAGTGACACCTTCTGGTGTTCCAACAAAGTCTTTATTCGGAGTGAACGTTACTTCTCCTGTCTTTGGATTTAATTTATACGTTCCGACTTGTTTACCATCTTTCATCGCTGGTAATTCTGTCTTGTCTGTTGGTTCTCCTGTTTCTGGGTCGATGAATTTCGCTGGTTGATCACCATCGATTTTCATTGGAACGTCTGGATCTCCCGCTGTAAATTGCAGTGTTTCCTTTTGTTCTTTCCCTTGTTTTCCAGTCGATGTTTTATCTTCACCTCTTGGCGTTACTTCCGTTACGGTTGGTGTGTACTTCGCTGTTGCCGGAGTGCCGTTGGCATCTTTAGCTTGGACAGTGACACCTTCTGGTGTTCCAACAAAATCTTTATTCGGCGTGAACGTTACTTCTCCGGTAGTTGGATTTAATTTGTACGTTCCCACTTCTTTGCCATCTTTCATCGCTGGTAATTCTGTCTTATCTGTTGGGTCTCCTGTTTCTGGGTCAATGAATTTCGCTGGTTGGTCACCATCGATTTTCATTGGAACTTCGGGATCTCCTGCTGTAAATTGCGGTGTTTCCTTTTGTTCTTTCCCTTGTTTTCCAGTCGATGTTCTATCTTCACCTATTGGTGTTACTTTCGTCACAGTTGGTGTGTACTTCGCTGTAGCTGGAGTGCCGTTGACATCTTTAGCTTGTACAGTGACACCTTCTGGTGTTCCAACAAAGTCTTTATTTGGAGTGAACGTTACTTCTCCTGTAGTTGGATTTAATTTGTACGTTCCGACTTGTTTACCATCTTTCATTGCTGGTAATTCTGTTTTGTCTGTTGGTTCATTCGTTGTTGGATCTATAAACTTCACTGGGGTTGAAGCATCAATCGTAAGTGGAACTTCTGGATCTCCCGCTGTAAATTGCGGTGTTTCTTTTTGTTTTTTCCCTTGTTTTCCAGTTGATGTTTTATCTTCACCTCTTGGTGTTACTTCCGTTACGGTTGGCGTGTACTTCGCTGTCGCTGGAGTGCCGTTGGCATCTTTAGCTTGAACAGTGACACCTTCTGGTGTTCCAACAAAGTCTTTATTTGGAGTGAACGTTACTTCTCCTGTAGTTGGATTTAATTTGTACGTTCCTACTTGTTTACCATCTTTCATTGCTGGTAATTCTGTCTTGTCAGTTGGTTCTCCTGTTTCTGGGTCGATGAATTTCGCTGGTTGATCATCATCGATTTTCATTGGAACTTCTGGATCTCCCGCTGTAAATTGCGGTGTTTCTTTTTGTTCTTTCCCTTGTTTTCCAGTTGATGTTTTATCTTCACCGCTTGGCGTTACTTCCGTTACGGTTGGTGTGTACTTCGCTGTCGCTGGAGTGCCGTTGGCATCTTTAGCTTGAACAGTGACACCTTCTGGTGTTCCAACAAAGTCTTTATTTGGAGTGAACGTTACTTCTCCTGTAGTTGGATTTAATTTGTACGTTCCCACTTGTTTACCATCTTTCATTGCTGGTAATTCTGTTTTGTCTGTTGGTTCATTCGTTGTTGGATCTACAAACTTCACTGGGTTTGAAGCATCTATCGTAAGTGGAACATCTGGATCTCCCGCTGTAAATTGCGGTGTTTCTTTTTGTTCTTTCCCTTGTTTTCCAGTTGATGTTTTATCTTCACCGCTTGGCGTTACTTCCGTTACGGTTGGTGTGTACTTCGCTGTTGCTGGAGTGCCGTTGGCATCTTTTGCTTGGACAGTGACACCTTCTGGTGTTCCAACAAAGTCTTTATTCGGCGTAAACGTAATTTCTCCTGTGGTTGGATTTAGTTTATACGTTCCCACTTGTTTACCATCTTTCATCGCTGGTAATTCTGTCTTATCTGTCGGTTCTTTCGTTGTTGGATCTACAAACTTCACTGGGTTTGAAGCATCAATCGTAAGTGGAACATCTGGATCTCCCGCTGTAAATTGCGGTGTTTCTTTTTGTTCTTTCCCTTGTTTTCCAGTTGATGTTTTATCTTCACCGCTTGGCGTTACTTCCGTTACGGTTGGTGTGTACTTCGCCGTCGCTGGAGTGCCGTTAGCATCTTTAGCTTGGACAGTGACACCTTCTGGTGTTCCAACAAAGTCTTTATTCGGCGTAAACGTAATTTCTCCTGTAGTTGGATTTAGTTTATACGTTCCCACTTGTTTACCATCTTTCATCGCTGGTAATTCTGTCTTATCTGTTGGTTCATTCGTTGTTGGATCTACAAACTTCACTGGGTTTGAAGCATCAATCGTAAGTGGAACGTCTGGATCTCCCGCTGTAAATTGCGGTGTTTCTTTTTGTTCTTTCCCTTGTTTTCCAGTCGATGTTTTATCTTCACCGCTTGGCGTTACTTCTGTCACGGTTGGTGTGTACTTCGCTGTAGCTGGAGTACCGTTGGAATCTTTTGCTTGGACAGTGACACCTTCTGGCGTTCCAACAAAGTCTTTATTTGGAGTGAACGTAATTTCTCCTGTTTCTGGATTTAATTTATACGTTCCCACTTGTTTACCATCTTTCATCGCTGGTAATTCTGTTTTGTCTGTTGGTTCATTCTGTTGTCTGGATCGATAAACTTTCACTGGGTTTGATAGCATCAATCGTCAGTGGAACGTCTGGATCTCCCGCTGTAAATTGCGGTGTTTCTTTTTGTTCTTTCCCTTGTTTTTCCAGTCGATGTTTTATCTTCACCTCTTGGTGTTACTTCCGTCACGGTTGGTGTGTACTTCGCTGTAGCTGGAGTGCCGTTGGAATCTTTAGCTTGGACAGTGACGCCTTCTGGTGTTCCAACAAAGTCTTTATTTGGCGTGAACGTTATTTCTCCTGTAGTTGGATTTAGTTTTGTACGTTCCCACTTGTTTACCATCTTTCATCGCTGGTAATTCTGTTTTTGTCTGTTGGTTCATTCGTTGTTGGATCCACAAACTTCACTGGGTTTGAAGCATCAATCGTAAGTGGAATGTCTGAATCTCCCGCTGTAAATTGCGGTGTTTCCTTTTTGTTCTTTCCCTTGTTTTTCCAGTGGATGTTTTTATCTTCACCTCTTGGTGTTACTTCCGTTACGGTTGGCGTGTACTTCGCTGTCGCTGTAGTACCGTTGGCATCTTTTAGCTTGGACAGTGACACCTTCTGGTGTTCCCAACAAAGTCTTTATTTGGCGTGAACGTAATTTCTCCTGTTTCTGGATTTAATTTGTACGTTCCCACTTGCTTTACCATCTTTCATTGCTGGTAATTCTGTCTTTGTCTGTTGGTTCTCCTGTTTCTGGGTCAATGAATTTCGCTGGTTGGTCTCCATCGATTTTCATTGGAACGTCTGGATCTCCCGCTGTAAATTGCGGTGTTTCTTTTTGTTCTTTCCCTTGTTTTCCAGTCGATGTTTTATCTTCACCTCTTGGTGTTACTTCCGTCACGGTTGGTGTGTACTTCGCTGTAGCTGGAGTACCGTTGGCATCTTTTGCTTGGACAGTGACACCTTCTGGCGTTCCAACAAAGTCTTTATTTGGCGTGAACGTAATTTCTCCTGTTTCTGGATTTAATTTATACGTTCCCACTTGTTTACCATCTTTCATCGCTGGTAATTCTGTTTTGTCTGTTGGTTCATTCGTTGTTGGATCTACAAACTTCACTGGGTTTGAAGCATCAATCGTAAGTGGAACGTCTGAATCTCCCGCTGTAAATTGCGGTGTTTCCTTTTGTTCTTTCCCTTGTTTTCCAGTTGATGTTTTATCTTCACCTCTTGGCGTTACTTCCGTTACGGTTGGTGTGTACTTCGCTGTAGCTGGAGTGCCGTTGGCATCTTTAGCTTGGACAGTGACACCTTCTGGTGTTCCAACAAAGTCTTTATTTGGCGTGAACGTAATTTCTCCTGTTGTTGGATTTAATTTATACGTTCCCACTTGCTTACCATCTTTCATCGCTGGTAATTCTGTTTTTGTCTGTTGGTTCTTTCGTTGTCGGGTCAATAAACTTCACTGGATTAGAATCACTGACCACCATCGGAACCTTTTGTTCAGCTCCATCTTGTTGTTTAAACGTAATCGTTTCAGATTGAACTTGACCTTGTTTTCCTGTTGTTGTCTTATCTTCAGCAATTGGTTGAACAGGTAATACCGTTGGAATGTACTTTACTCCAGCAAGGACTCTACCCGTATTCGCTTCAACTACTTGAACTACAATTGGTTCTGGTGTTCCTCTAAAATCTTTATTTGGAGTAAACTTCACTTTCCCAGTTGTAGGTTCAATTTCGTATTTCCCAACTACTTGTCCATCTTTCATCGCAGGAGCGCTATTTCCAATAGGGTTTCCTGTTTTTGGATCTACAATTTGCATAGGATTTTCACTAGAAGGAGTAACTGGACCAGCTGCATTCGTGAATTTCAATGTTTTATCATGTTCTAACCCTTGCAACTCTTCTGAAGTGGCAGCATCTGAAAGTGGAATCACCTTAGGAATGTAGCGACCATCCATTGTATTCGCTTGGTCGCTAATCGTTGCAACGGAATTATCTTTCGTATTCCAGCCTGAATCAACTCCATTATTGTCATGACGACGAATCGTAATTCCTTTACCAACTCCAACAAATCCAGCTTCAGGCACAAATTCAACTACAACATCTTTCCCTGTACCTGTAACTTTATATTTACCTTCACCAGAAACTGCATAATAGCCTTCTGAATCAACGGTTACTTTATTTCCATTTTCATCTACGATATATGGAGCAACGGTTTCATCGATAACAGCATCTTCTGTTTTTGAATATCTTTGTTTTCCTTGAGCAGTGAATTCAACGGTTCCTTTTTGGGTAACTCCTTGAACTCCTTCTGTCTCCTTTTTGCTTCCTTTTGGTGGGAAAATAACTTGTGTTTCAAAGTCTTCTACTTCTCCGGACATTGACATTCCAGTTGGACTTTCAATATCTGGCGCATGTGTAGAAATACGAACACGTACCCCAAGTTTATGCAATTCTAAATCATTTAAAACCGGTCCGTTATTAAACGTTAAAACTGCATTTCCATCTGAAGTAATCGTTGTTTTTTCAGAGCGTTCATTTTCATCAAATTTTCCATTACGGTTGAAATCAATCCATCCGTAAAGATAAGCTTCTGGGACTTCCACCCGTATGTGCTTGAACAGTTAACGTATAGTTTCCAGGACGAGTACGTTCGATAGAAATCATGTCATTGGTTTTGTTTTTAATTCTGCTGGCAAGATTTGATTAATCCCTTCGTCTCCAGAACCGTCTTTATCGTCCCCTTTCCAATCAGAACGTTCTAGATTTTCATCCATATCTGGGCGAGTATCCCCTAAATATGGTTGATTTACTTTTGCTCCAGTAACTCCATTCACTTGATTAACTGCGTGTGTCGCAAGACCATATGATTCCGGAGCATCACTTTCATCAAACGGTAAGAATCCAATCATCGCTGCTTGTTTCCCTGCAGCCATGACATAAATTCCAACTTCTGAAGCTCCTCGAGTCATTACAAGCGGTACTGAAAACGGACCTGCAGAATAGTTTGAACCAAACACTCCTGTTCCTAAACCACTGGTCTTCAAATCAGGACTTCCAAAGTACTTCCAGGCAACTGTTTTACCTTTTGACCCTACGCCCTCAGCATTTAAGATTTGACTTGCATTTTGACCAGGTAAATTTACCCCATCCACATTTACAGGCTTTCTGCCGTTATAATTTTTAGCTGGATCAAAAGTATCCTTTGTATTTTGTGGGACGTAAGTACGAGTATTTGGAACTCCTTTTTTAGTCCATTCACCGATATGCTGCCATCCCTGTTCCGTTTGTAGTAAACATTACTAATTCCCCAGGGTTTGCTGATTCTGCATCGGCCATAACGATAGATGGTTTTACTGGTTTCCCGTTGTAAGTCCCAGAAACCTCAAATTGAATACCGAAATTCCCACCATCAAATTCGGAAGTGATCACTGTTTTCTTTTTCCCAGTATCAATCCCTTCTTTACGAATCTCTGTCCACTCATTTTGTGCTTCAGCGATAACTTTTGCTTCTGCACCTGCTTGATAAGCTGCTCTTGCTTTTGGATTTACCACTAGAACTGATATATCCCATTCTTTGGCATTTGGATCATAAGTAGCTTTTTTTCTTCAGCTGTAGCTCCTTGATTTCTCCATACGTTTTTCTATAGATTTCTGTTGCTTGGAAAGGTCTTAAAGACTTAATTGTTAATTTAACCTTATAACCCTGGCATTACTTTCTTTCGTATAGGTTGCTCCGACTTGAAGTGCTAATTTACCATCAGCAGTTCTAGTTGCGCCAGTCCAGTTTGCAGTATCCCCAAAAATCCAACCAAGAAACTTGTTTTAAAACTTGATCCGCTAAGATTTGTGGAGTTAAACCTGGTTTTTTTCTACTTTTGGCTCAGACGTAGCATCGACAACGTCATCACCAATTTTTATCACTTGAAGTCGCTGGTGTTTCACGTTTTTGAACGCGTACGAGGTTTATTTTCTGGTGCTACTGTTGTTTCTTCTTTTACTTCAGCAGCAGCCGTTGTTTCTTCAGCTTTGTCAGGTAATGCTGCTTCTTTTTCAGAGTTTCTTTCTTTGTTTTTCTCATTTTTCCTCTTTTTGGTTGAGAAGTTGTTGTTGTCGTCTCAGCAGTCGGTTCTACTTTTTGTGTAGCTTCTTTTACAGCCTTTTCTGCTTCAGTCGAGTCTTTTTTTCGGACTTTCTTTAGCAGCTTCTTGTGTCGAAACCGCTGTACTTTCGACAGTATCAGCATGTACTGTTGTTTGACCTTGTACGAACATAAATCCTAAGGCAACAGCAACAGAAGCTGTCCCTACGGATAATTTTTAATTGCGTATCGAGTTACTTTTTGAACGTTTTCTTTACGCTCATTCATTTGAACATTCTTTGAACTAAACATATCCTTCCTCTTTCTTTTCTCTATCGTTTTTTTATATTGTGAAATTTATTGATAACATCCCTTTTTCACCACTACCTAACCACAGATTTTATCATACATTACATCATTTTCCAACTATGAAAAACTCATAATTTGTTTGTGAATTATGATCTTTTCTCATTCATTTTTCCTATCTAAAAAAATTTATGATTGAAAAATATGAATAAAAATAAAAACAGCATTATTTATTTTCAGAAAATAAACAATGCTGTTTCTATGCTTGATTTTATTTGATTTTTCTATCTACGGTGATTTCTTTTGGAACTTGTTTTCAAAAATTTTCTAAGGACGTAAAACACAAGTACAACCCCAAAAAAGAACACCCAAAACAGAAGTGGAAGTTTCTTTATAAAATGAACAGTCTTATTCCAAATATTTCTAGGAATCCATTGACTAGCCTCAGTTGTTGTTTCTTCGTAAGTAGATTCAACAGCTTCATCTGGCTCTTTTTCAATCGAATAAGTTAATTCCTGTTCATAAATTGTTCCTTGAGGTGTTGCAACTTTTAAGTGATTCCCCTCAATTTGATAGGTTGCAGTCTTTCCTTTTTCAGTAAAAACCTTCACTGCATGATCTAATTTCACTTTTTGGCCTTGAATGGTTTGAATCCCAGGATTGAATAAAGTTTGTGCCTCATATTGCTTTAAGACATAACTCAACAAAGCATTTCCGATTTTATGACGATTATACTCTCCAGCAGCACTAGTCCACTCACTCACACCCTAAAACGATATCTAATAGTTCCACTCCGTCTTTTTGATAAATCCCAATATAGTTAAATCCATCTCTTTCACTAGTTCCCGTTTTTAAACCAATAATACCAGGATACGCTAATAAATCCCCTTGAACCGAATGATTGGTGTTTTTAATCGTTTGTGCATACGGTGTTCCACTCATAACCGTAAGTGTGCTATTTCTCGTATACTGAGTAATTTCTGGATGTGATTTATATAATGCTATCACCATTTTAGCTAGGTCTCTAGCAGTCGTTTGGTTGGGTTGATTCATTGAATGGCGTTTGACCGTATAATGACCTTGAAAATCTTCTGCCACCGCACCAGTAGCACCTTCGAATTTGGTATTCGTCATTCCTAATTCTTTGGCCTTTTGATTCATTAAGTCTACAAATTCATCCGAATTATCATTCACCAGATGTGACAAAAGAATCGTAGCCGCATTAGAAGAAGGAAGGAGTGCCATTTTTACAAGTTCCTCCACTGGATACTCGACTCCAGCAGTTAGCGGAACATTACTTAAGGCTGTTATTTTAGAAATAGCCTCATCTGTTGCGGTTGGGACAACTTTATCACTTAAACTTATTTTTCCCTTCTTTAATCGCATCATAAACGATAAAAAAATCGTCATTAATTTACTTAAGCTAGCAGGATCTACCGCTTTATCAGGATTTTCCTGCCATAATATTTCACCCATTCGCTATACTCACTACTAGTGAAGCTTTCAGTGTATCTGAAGAGCTAATCTCATACCCTTCATCTTTAACTACTTTTAAAATAGATTCTTGTGCGTTCACTGTGGATATTGTACCGATAACTCCCATCATCAATAAAAAAACAAGACGCAAACTAATTTGATTATTTTTTTCATTATTTTTTTCCCCTTAAAACATCTCCTCTCATTTTTATTGAATTCTCCCTCTTTTTGCAATAAAACTTAATACAAATCTAAATCATTTTTCTAAACTTAAAAAAATCAAATAAAAAAATACAGATATTCTTAAAAATATTAGAGACCATGCGCTTGAACAACTTTATCAGGAGCACAAGCTTTTATCACAGCACCTCTCCATTTATGAAGGCGTTGAAATGATGGATATTACTGCTCAAACAATCTAATTTCACCAAACCCGTTCCAAATGCTCCCTGTTTTTTTAAAGGAAAACACATAGAGCCTCGCTTAGCAATAATCATAAGAATAACGTGCGTAACCAATGTAGATTACACTCTCTTGAAAATTTATTTTCTAGAGAGTGTTTAACTAGTGAGCCTCAAGACCTTGGCTTGAGGCGGTACAGTTATTCTTATAATTATTGAACATGCCAGCTCAATATGTTTTAAAAACTCTATAAGAAGCAGATAATTTATCCCTGCACTTCTCCATTTACAAAGAGTGTTGAAGTTTGGATATGAATACACCAATAAACTTATTTCACAAAAACTGATTCCTAAATTACCATATTTGGTAATCAAAAATACGAAGTGATTTCGGAGTCTATAGTGGTAACAATAGCGACCACAACTGATGTGAATTAGGGAATCTTCGAAATTTATTTCGTAGAGTCCCTTTGAAGCTCAACCCCTGACTCAATCGGTGAGGAGCACATACTCTGTCCAAGCTCCGGTTTCATTTGCGAGCCGATGAAAACATGGATGTGTCCGTCAAATGGGCCTATTTTCAATAAACATGTTCCTAATGTACCCAACTTTTTACTGTAAATCACAAAGAGCCTCGGATACCAATAATCATAAGAATAACGTGCGTAATCAATGTGAATTACACTCTCTTGAAAATTTCATTTTCTAGAGAGTGTTTGAAGCTTGGTAGCCTCAAGACCTCGGCTTGAGGCGGTACAGTTATTCTTATAATTATTGAACGTAGCCGAAGGCTCTATGTGTTTTACCTTTGCGTCAACAAAAAACAGGCTCCTTTTCAGGAACCTGTTTGGGTAGAAATTACATCCATTTTGAATAGTCTTCATCATCCATCGCTTCAACACTACCGAGTAAGTACCCATTCCCAACTTGCGAGAAGAAGTCATGGTTACTTGTACCGGTTGAAATTCCGTTCATCACGATTGGATCCACATCTTCAGCAGTATCCGGGAACAATGGATCAAACCCCAAGTTTTGAAGTGCCTTATTCGCATTATAACGAATGAACACTTTCACCTTTTCAGTCCAACCAACTTGGTCATAAATAGATTGTGTATACTTCACTTCGTTTTGGTAAAGTTCCAAGCATAAGTTGTATACCCACATCTTCATTTCTTCTTGTTCTTGCTCAGGCAATTCGTTGTAGCCTTGTTGGAACTTGTAACCTGTATGTTCCGTGAACCGATTCGTCACGAATGATTAACTTGATGATTTCAGCTACGTTTTGCAAGTTTGTTGTTTCCTAAGTAATAAAGTGGTGTAAAGAATCCACTGTAGAATAGGAAATGTTTCAAGCATAGTAGAAGCCACTTTCATCTTCAAAGCATCTTTACTTTGGTAGATTTCATTAATCTTTTTCGCTTTGAATTGTAAGTATTCATTATTATTTGTCCATTCGAAAATATCTTCGATTTCTGCTTTAGTATGCAAAGTACTGAAGATAGTTGAATAACTTTTCGCGTGAACAGATTCCATGAATTGAATGTTATTCCATACAGCTTCTTCGTGTTGCGTGCGCACGTAATCTTTCATTAAGCTTGCACCTTCTTCTGATTGAAGCGTATCTAATAATGTTAATCCACCGAACACTTTACCTACAACATCTTTTTCTGCAGGTGATAAAGTTCTCCAGTCGTCTAAGTCGTTTGATACTGGAATACGTGTATCTAACCAGAATTGCTCTGTTAGTTTTTCCCAAGTTAATTTATCGATCATGTCTTCAACTTGGTTCCAGTCAATCGCTTTATAGTACTCTACTGGTTGTGTAGAATTTTGAGAAAGAATCTCATTAAAATATCGTTTTGTACTCATGAGCTTTTGTCCTTTCTTTCGTATTCCCATTAAATGCTGCAGCTTTCGCAAGCATTACTTCCGATTTCGTCGTTGTTTTCTGTAAATGTACGTACATAGTAGATTGACTTGATGCCTTTATTCCACGCGTAGTTACGTAAAAATGTTTAAGTCACGTGTTGTCATCTTATTTGTACGACCTTCTTTCCATTCATATAATCCTTCAGGAAGTTCTGAACGCATGAAGAGTGTCAAGCTCATCCCTTGGTCGATATGTTTTTGAGCCGCTGCGTATACATCGATCACTTTACGCATATCGATATCGTATGCTGATTTGGTAGAATGGTAAAGTATCGTTTGATAAGAATGGAGCTGGGATAATAAGTCTTACCAGTCTTCTTCTCTTGACGTTCTTCAATTAAACGAGTGATTGGATGTAATGAAGCACTTGTTTCATTTACGTAGCTGATTGAACCAGTTGGCGCAATTGCTAAACGGTTTTGGTGATATAATCCACCACTCATCACATCTTCTTTTAATTGTTTCCAATCTTCTACAGTTGGAATTGGAAGTTTTTCAAAGATTTTTCTTCACTTTATCAGATTGAATTTGTACCTCTTCAGCAATGTAGCTATCGAAAGTATTCACCTGTTGCGTATTTAGAACGTTCGAAACCATCGAACGATTTACCGCGTTCTTTGGCAATCTTGTTACTTGCTTTCAATGTGTAGAAGTTTAACATTCTGAAGTATAAATCAGTTGCTTCGATAGACTCAGGTGAGCCGTATTCCATTTGGTTTAACGCAAAGAATGTGTGTAATCCCATCGCTCCAAGACCAATAGTATGTGCTTTGCTGTTTCCGTTTTTAACAGTTGGAACCGCATCAATACTTGAGTGGTCTGTTACGAATGTTAATGCACGAACGGCTACATCTACAGAGCGTTCGAAGTCAGGTGATTTCATTAAGTTCACGATGTTTGTTGAACCTAAGTTACAGCTAATATCCGTTCCTAAGTGTTCATACTCTTGAGCATTGTTAATCACTGAAGGTTCTTGCACTTGTAGGATTTCAGAACATAAATTACTCATGATAATCTTCCCATCGATTGGGTTTACACGGTTTGCTGTATCGATGTTCACCACATATGGATATCCAGATTCTTGTTGTAATTTACTAATTTCGTTTTCTAAGTCACGCGCACGTAATTTAGATTTACGGATTTCAGGATTGTTCACCATGTTGTCATATTCTTTAGTAATGTCCACATATGAGAATGGTACGCCATAAATACGTTCTACATCGTATGGGCTGAATAAGTACATAATGTCGTCGTTTTTGATTAATTCGTAGAATTTATCTGGGACAACAAGTCCAAGTGATAATGTCTTCACACGTACTTTTTCGTCTGCATTTTCTTTTTTCGTAGATAAGAACGATACGATATCTGGGTGGAATACGTTTAAGTAAACCGCTCCGGCACCGTTACGTTGACCTAATTGGTTTAGAGTAACTGAAACTATCTTCTAATAATTTCATAATTGGAACAACACCGCTTGATGCATTCTCAATTTTCTTGATTGGGTCACCCGCTGCACGAACGTTAGACAAGCTTACCCCTACTCCTCCCCCAATTCTTGATAATTGAAGAGCTGAGTTGATTGTACGACCGATACTGTTCATGTCGTCTGTTGTTTGAATTAAGAAGCATGAAACGAGTTCCCCACGACGTTTTCTTCCGGCATTCAAGAATGTTGGTGTTGCTGGTTGGTAACGTTGTGTAATCATTTCTTCTGCTAAATCATGTGCTAATTGCTCATCGCCATCAGCTAAGAAAAGAGCGTTAAATACAATACGATCTTCAAAACGTTCTAAGTAACGTTGACCATCGTTTGTCTTCATTGCATATTGTTTGTAAAAACTTAAACGCTGACATGAATGAACGGAAACGGAATTTTTTTCTTGTATGTTTCTTTCATTAACTTTCTTAACGAATTTACGGTTGTATTTTTCCTAAAAAAATTCTGCTTCTAAAGTAATCGTGTTCGATTAAGTAATCTAGTTTTTCATCTAATGTATAGAAGAAAAACTGTATTTGGGTTTTACGTGTTCTAAGAAGAATGCACGAACCGCTTCACGATCTTTATGCAATGGAATTTTTCCCATCAACTGGACGGTTTAACTCATTGTTTAATGCGAAGTATGTAACTTCTTGAGTCTTGTTCATTAATTTTTGGACTATCCAATCTCTCTCACCTTTTCTATTAGTATTTGTACATCTTTATCTGTACCTTGGTTTTCAAAACGATGAAGTAAAGGAACATCATATCTTCTCGCTAACTCTTTGGAATTCGAACAAAAACTCGTGTTAAAATTGCGATTTCCTGAACCAGCAACTCCCATTAACAGCTTTCTGTTGTCTTCAAAATCAATAAATTCGTAAAAAAAATTCGCCACTTGTTCTCCATAGGTTGGTGTAATGACGATATAAGGCTCTTTCATTTGTACTGTAGGATTTTTCTTAGAAATTTCAATAAAATCCCAACCCAATTTTTTTACGAATTGTCTTGTTTTTCCAGTTAGTGATAAATAAACGACTTTCACAATATCTCCATTCCGAAATAGAAATACAAGAAAAATGCATTCCAATCTCACTTGAAACTCACGAAATTAATTATATCTAGTCTAGTTCTTTTTTTGCAATTTTTTTACAACATTTTTGTATTATTCTTTTTCGGCAACACAAAATATAGTTAGTTAAATCGGTGTTTTTCGATATTTAGTATTATTCTTATTCGAAACATTGACAGAATCAGTCGACGATTGTAGACTTAAAATTGAAAGAGTTCTACACTATGACTGAATTTCAACCAATGAGCCCTTCGGAACGGCAAGTCATGCGCGTATTATGGGCAAACCCAAGTAGTACTAGTGGATTTATCATCGAACAACTACAGAAATCATTTCCTTGGAGTGAATCAACTGTAAAAACACTGATTATTCGTCTAACGAAGAAAGGCTATATTCAAATCGATAATCGAAAGAAACCTTTCCACTATTCTGCTACGATTTTGGAAAAAGAGCAACTCGACCAAGAGACGGATGCCCTTCTTGAACAAGTGTGCCACAAACAAAATGGGAATTTACTACACACTCTAATCAATAAAGCAACCTTAAGCCAAGATGACATTCAAATATTAGTGAATGCCTTAAAAGAAAAAGCGGCCACCGCCCCTACTTCTGTTGCGTGCAACTGCCTGCCTGGGCAATGTAATTGCCATCACCATCACTAACATAAAAACCTATTGCTTAAAGCCATAAGACTCTAAAGCAATAGGTTATTTTTCACTATTATTCAATTTGTACTATCTAAAAACTTCTAGCTAAATGACTATGAATCTTACGGATTTAATAGTAGCCGTAATGGGAAGAATATTAAAACGAATTAGAGGGAGTTAGGAATTCATTCCTTACTCCCTCTTTGAGGTCTTTAAAGGAGCAAGACCAAGGCTTGCACCGGTATCCCATTACAGCTACTATTTCGAAATCCGTAAAAGATTCATAGTCATTTTTTATTACGATTTCAAATAGTCCTTCGCATCTTTAAAGAAGCTTGCAATAATCATAATGATAATAATCCCAATTGGGAAGGCTGCAATAATGGCTACCGACTGAAGATTATACATTGAATTTTCAGAGAAAATCAATGCGATTGGGAATAAAATCAGTACTAATGACCAAAACATACGAACACGCTTATCACTATCATGCGTATGCGTTAATTCTTTATAAGAATAAGCAGAAACTACGAGTGTTAATGCATCGAACGTCGTCGCGTAGAAAGCAATCATTGTAACAGCCAGAAGTAGCAATCCAATATTCGCTAATGGCATTGTCTCAAAAATTTTAAGAATGGCTGCAGCATAATCCGCATTTGTATTTAAAATTCCTGTAATATCTAAGCCATGCTTTAATTGTTGCGCAAGTCCGTAGTTCCCAAGAATAATAAATGCTGTAAATGTTCCTGCGATTCCCCATGCATATCCACCTAGAACCGTATTTTTAACAGTACGGCCTTTTGAAATACTACCGATAAAGAATGGCGTCGCTACACACCATACCATCCAATAAGACCAGTAGTAAATCGTCCATTTTTGAGGGAAACTCGTCTCGCGAAGAGGATCCAACCATGTAGACATTCCGATAAAGTTTTGAACAAGATTTCCAATTGCGCTAAATCCTGTTTCAAGAATATAAACGGTCTCTCCTCCTAGGAATAGGAAATAAGCAAGAAGTGCAAAGAATAAGTAGGTACAAATGGCTGCTAATTTTGAGACAGCCTCCATCCCTAACATAACAGTGCTTGTATAGACTACTGCAATTAATAATAATACAACAATCGTAATTAGTTTCGAATTTTGAATTCCAAATACTTGGCTCATGGCCGCTGAAAGAAGTGGCGTAGCAAGCGAGAAGGTTGTTGCTGTCCCTGCTATTAAGGCAAAGATAGCGATTAAGTCAATGACTTTTTCCCATCCATCCGTCTACTTTATCTCCTAAAAGAGGACGACAAGCTTCTGAGAATTTTTGTTTTTCAACTTTTCGATTATGCAACATAAATCCAAAAGCAACAGCTAACATGATGTAGAATCCCCATGCAATAGGTCCCCAGTGGAATAATGGGAAAGTCGAAGCCCATTTTTGAATGCTACCAAGCTCTCCAAGATAAGACTCTTGCGCATAGAGTGCCCACTCAATCATGGCATAGAACACAATATCTGCTGCCATCGTAGAAGTAAAAATCATCACTCCCCATTGGAAATTTGAATATTCTACTTTAGCGTCATTCCCACCTAATACAATACGACCATATTTAGAGAAAGCTACATACATACTACACAGGAATACACCAACTCCTAACATGGCATAATAAATACTGAATTGGTCTCCTAGAAAACCTCGAACTCCTTCAAGTACAGCAGAACTAGAATCCGGGAATATCAAAAATAATAGTCCTAGAAATAATACTCCAAATAATGGTACTAGTGTAGCAATCCAGTCAATTTCATCTCTTAACGTTTTTTTCTCCAATTCATTATTCATAATGAGCCTCCTCTAATAAAGTTTGATACGATGCATCCATTGTTACCAATTCTTCCAAGCTATCGATTTCTACGATATCTCCCTGTTGCATTGGGTAGATGCCCATTTCATATTCTGTGGGGTAACAAAACATCGCTACATCATCCCAATAAATGTCATGATGTTTCTTTTCTTCAAACTCGATTTCCAAATGATGTTTTAACTTTTGTCCGTCTTCTTTCGTCCAACGAGAAATGCTATATAATTGCCATCCTTTTTGTCCTCCAGTACGACTACAGCTTGTGACAACTCCATCTTTATTCACTTGCATGAGCCACTCTTGCGTCCCATTTTCTACAGGAATACATGCGTAACCTGAGCGAGTGAACTCTGGATGTAAAATCTCACTGTTAAAAATTAACTGATCTCCATCTAAAATAATGGCTTCTTCTAGATGACCTCTGACAACATAAAGAGAAGAAATATTGTTGGCAATATCAAAATAAGGATTTTTCTACAATGGTAATATTTGGATAATCTGCTTTTTAACTCAGAAAATTTTTTTCCTTTAAATAACCGACAACCACGTAAATCTCTTGAATTCCTTGTTCATATAAGGCATCGATTACCGTATCAATCATTCTTTTCCCATTTACTTTTACTAATGGTTTTGGGATTTCATTAGTTATTGGACGCATTCGTGTCCCTTTTCCCGCAGCCATTATAATTGCTCGTTTAATCGTATGTGTCATTATTTTTTTCCTCTTTTGCTAATTCTTCTTGCACAATGCGATAGAAGTCTTTGGCATAACGATATTGCATGAGTGAATATTCACCAAAATCAACACCTAGTGTGCGTTTATATTCGCACCAGTTGCTCCAAAGCATTCCGCTAACGGCCATATACGCATAAATTTTAATACGCGTCATCTTTTCGCATTTTCCTTCAAAATAAAGGTCCATTAATTCGTCTGCTTGTTTACGGTCATATCCAGCGTAAATACAAAACATTGCAATATCGATATGTGGATCTTGCATACCTGCATATTCCCAGTCAATCAGTCGAATATCTCCTTCTTTCGTGAAAAGAAAATTATCGTAGACTGAATCTATATGGCTTAGAACTGGCTCCTTTTTATATTTTTCTACAAAACTCTTTAAGCTTAATATTTCATTTTGCGTTTTTTCATGATCTTTATAGTAAGACGCTTGACCGTTCCATAAACTTTGATAAAACACGATTTGTTTAAATGGATCAAATGTATGAGCGACTTTCAGTTTAGACGCATGGAACTCACGAAGTTTTGCCATACAACGTTTCAAATCTTCTTTATTTTCACTATCACAAGAGCGTGCTCCATCTAGATAGGCTGTAATCTTATATCCATTCTCAGGATTCATATATACAACATCGTCACAGATTTTTTTGCCTTCTAACACGCGGTATACATCAGCTTCTTCCTTACGATTGATGAGATGATCCGTTCCTTCTCCTGGAATACGCATAATGTATTTTTGTTCTTTACAAGTAAATAAGAAGCTACGATTCGTCATTCCTTTTTTTAATACTTCAATATTTACTATTTCCTCTAAAGGTACTCCTAATGCTTTTGAAATGTTGATTAAAGCATCTGTTTCTAAATGACTGGAGGAATGGTCGATTTCACGTAACTGCTCGTAAGTATTAATTTCAGCAATCTTTTTATCATCAATCATTTTTGGATATACGATGTACTTTTTATCTTTATCCTCTAAAGTAACTTCCCAGAAAGATTTTTCATGCCTTTTTTCCTCAGCAGCTATATTTAATTGCTTGGTCACCACTTTAGCTTCTTTTTCAGCAAGATAGCAAATTCCGTATGGGCGGTTTCCTTTTCTTCTTTTTCTCACTCGTGATGATTTCTTGCTTTTTATTCACTCTAAAATAGCTTTGTTCCACTTCCTCATGTCCCATTAAATACCAAGAGTATAATTCATCCTCTTCAAAGGGATTCTCCTCACACCACAAGTCACAAGGGACAATATACGTGTTTCCTAAGATTCCAGCAACTCGTTGTAATGAATAAAAATTATTTTTCGTAGCATAATCTGGATTCACTGCTAATTTTACTTGAAAATCATCGATTAAATACTCGTACTGTTCTTTCATAAAGCCTACGACCACAGTGATATCTGATACTCCCACTTCTTGTAATTGTTTAATCAATCGCTCAATAAGTGGTTCATTTTTGACTTCTAGAAGTCCTTTTGGCGTTTCTGTATTGATGGGAACCATTCGCATCCCAAAGCCAGCTGCCAAGATTACTGCATTTTTAGGTTTATTTTTTTTGAATAGCGTTTTTGCCTTACTAGTCATTCGAAATTCTTCATCAACTAGCTTTAATTCTCTTAATTTTTTAATTTCACGATTCACCAGTCCCAGAGAATAACCTGATAAATCTGCCAATTCTCGTTGATTATGAATAGCGTTCTTTTTGATTAATTTCAACAAATCTAAATTAACTTTGTTCATAAAATTCACCTCTTTTGTTTTTCGTGAACAAAAACAGTATACTATGTATTCAATGAAGGTACAAAGCCTTTTTAAAGTAAAAAAATCCTTAAATACAAAAAGATGAGCAAATGCTCATCTTTTTACCTATAAAATCAATATTGAGTCTCATGGATAAGATACCTGCCTCACTCTTTTAAGTAAAACCCATATTTATCCACACTATAATCGACTACATTTTTCTGGTCAAACATCATTTCATAGCGACTAGAGACATAAACTTTTCCCAAATTAGTCTCTAATAACTTGTCGAACTTTCGATGTAAAATAGACTCCTCTTCTTTCTTTAAAATGACTAAATGATACTTCTCATTAACTTGGCAATGACACCCTCCGCCTTCGTCGTAGAAAGGACTATCTCCATCAGCATAATCCATAACGAAAAAAACATCTGTTAATCCTTTTTCATTCATTAATTTTAATAGTTTATCTTTAGCTGTTTCACTAAACCAAATTTCCATCGTTTTCTCTCTTTCTATCGAAAAAGGAGACCTCCTTTTGGTCCCCTTCTAAATTGATTATTGTTGTTCTTCTTCAGTAAGGTGCTCAGTTCTTTTTAGCACGTTTTTCGATAATTGAATCAATTGTCGGTGGTGTCACTTCAATTTGTGAAGGTGTATTTAACACCATATCCCACTCTTCATTTTTAATCATTTCTAATTGTGTTTGACTTAAGATTTGAAGACGTTGACGGAAAATACGTGTTTCCTTCTTAATTGCGTCTGTTTCACGATTAATTTGAGTCGCTTTTTCAGCTGCCTCTTTTAATAATTCTTCAGCTGTTTTTTTCTGCTTCGAAAAATAATGATTTCCGCATCTTTACGCGCATTTTCACGTAGTCTGTCTGCTGCTTCTTGAGCTACAATAATAGATTTATTCAAAGTTTCTTGAATAGAAGTAAAGTATTCTACTTTTTTTCTTCATTAAATTTCACGCGTTTTTCTAAATCTTTATTTTCACGAATTAAATGTTCTAATTCTTTTTTTACTTCATCTAAAAACTCATTAACTTCTTCTGGATCGAAGCCTTTGAATTTTGTTGAAAAAAATCTTTGTTATGAATATCGTTTGGTGTAATTGACATGAAATAACTCCCCTTTATTTTTTTATTTTTTTCTAATAGACCAAGTTCGATTTTAATTTTATCTTTTTTTGGTTCGTCCTTCAATTTTTGAATTTGAAGACGTCCATATCCACGTATGGATACAATATCTAAAATTTCAAGCATAAAGTCCGGGCGATTCTCTTCTGTCCAGTTCACCTTTACTTTACCACTTTCAATCATTTCTTTTGAACGCTGTCTTGACACATTAAATACGGAAGCAATCACTGTATCTAAACGAAGAGAACTTACAACTGTTTGAATATTTGTCCAATGATCCACTGGTACAATTAATTTCGTATAGTCGACTTCTTCAAGCCTTACAGCAACTTTCCCAATTTTTTTCTAGCTGTTGTTTGATATATTCTTTCATATTTTTGAGCACAGAATAATTGCCAGTCTTCTCCGTTAGAAATAATATCGCCAATCAGACTACGGTCAAACCCAAAGGCTCATCAGTGACCCAAGAATCTTACCATGCCCCAATGTTGCGAATTTCTTCGGATATTGAATATGCAAAAAGAGCATTTTCGAAATCCTCTAAAGTTGGCTCATAATAATCCGGACAAATCATACAACGTTTTCCGTTCAGCATCAATATACCCGCCATCAAAGTAATAACGAACATCATCATATTGACCCACAATCGCCTCCACAATAAACTGTTGGCGTGGATCAAGATAATTTGTCAATACAGGGCGCATACTGTAAACGTACTTCTTCTACCCATTCTTCAACTTGCTTTAGAAAAGGATTTCCTCTTTTTCTAAAATGTTGTTCAATTCCAGTCTCCATAGTCCTTCACCTTGTTAAAAAAATCAAACGTATTAAACTAACAATTAATAAATTACCGAAAAAAATACAACAACGATTGAAGTCAATAATGCTAAACTATAATTTCCAATTCTTACATTCTTAAAATAGACTTACAAAACGGTCTACACACTTTATCAGAAAATCCTCAACAAACGTTGGAAGATAGAGATTCCAATAAATATTTCAATCCATATAATATTAAAAAAATAATGTATAATAAGTTGCATATAAGTGTAATCCACTGAAATAAATTCATTTGCCATAATATTCTCCTTTAAAACTCAGGACGTCGAAAAACATCTCCTGCTTCCTCGTCAAAGTTTCCTTGTACTTGAAAAATTCGCTGGTGAGCAGATAAAAATTTCATCTCTTACCTTTTTGAACATCGCCGTTAATAGCATACGCCACTCCAACTACAAAATCAATGACACGTTTTGCATCTTTTGGCTCCATCCGTTTAAAGTTGATTAGTACTGCTTCCCCTTTTAAGAGAGCATCTGCTATACGTTCCGCTTCAGAATAAACGCTAGGTTCCACCACATAAATTTTTAGATGTTTTCTTTACTCCTGGGCTTTGGAAAGGAACGACATTCGAAGGATTCGATCTAGAACGAAGTGGAGTCTGAGTATTATCCTCAGTCTCTTCAACATATTCAAACTGATCATCCTCTTCATAATAATCATCTTCAGGACTTAAAAAGTTTTTAACACGATTCATGAATCCCATTATTCTTCCTCCGTTTCAAACCAGCTTGTGCCAATTCGAATATATGTTGCGCCACACTGGATAGCGATTGGAAAATCACTACTCATCCCCATACTTAACAGGAGTGGTTGTGATAGGTTTTCCTTTTCTTCAATCTTTTTAGCTAGTTGTGCTAAACGCGAAAAAAAGAAGCGAATTTCTTCATCGCTTGCTTCAAAAGGCGCCATCGTCATTAGCCCAACAACATGAATTTTTTCATACTGTTTACTCTCTTTATATGCGCCAAAAGCCTCTTCAGGTGAAAAACCATGTTTCGTTTCTTCACCAGAGACATTTATTTCTAACAGACAGTCCAAAGGTTGCTCGAGGCGTTTATCAATCTCACTCATAATAGAGAGTCTATCAAGAGCATGAAATAAATCAATGTGATTAATAACTTGTTTTACTTTCCGCTTTTGCAAAGGACCGATTAAATGCCAGAAAATATCCTCTTGGGGAAATTGTTCCTGCCGTTCAAGTAGTTTTTCAACACGATTCTCCGCAAAATGTCGAAAACCCAAATCATACATCTCTTGAACTTCATCCTGAGATCGATTTTTCGTCACAACAATAGGACAAACTTCCGTAGATAGTCTATGAACTTGGTTACAAGAAGATGCAACCAAGTTCATAATACGACTTACATTCTGTTTAATGATACTCATTAATTTCTATTTCTTTTTCTGAAAAATGGCGGAGTATCTAATCCATCATTTTCAGCTTGTTTTGGCTCAGAAGGAGCTTCTACAAAATTGCTTTGCGCAAATGGTGAATCTGCATCAGTTGATGAAGAAGTATCACGCACTGTAGTTTCACGACGGATATCCCAGTCACCAAACAAGTCTTTTTCTGCTTTCTTTTCTTCAACAACTTGTGGTTTTGAAGGTACTTGTTTCTCTTGGAAAGTTTGAGGGTTATTCCCTAAATCTTTACGAGTTGAAGTACTGCTTGTAAATGGAGAACGGTTAGCGCGAGTTACTGACTTTTTTTCGTTTTTACGCTCCTCGTCAATTCCTGTTGCGATAACAGTAACAATGACTTCATCTCCTAGGTTTTCATTGATTGAAGTACCGAAGATAATGTTTACTTCACTTGTTGAAGCTGCTGCAACGATATCAGAAGCGTCTTGTGCTTCAAATAATGTTAAGTCTGCGCCACCAGTGATGTTTAATAGGATTTGTTCTGCTCCATCGATAGATACTTCTAATAATGGTGAAGAAATAGCTTTCTTCGTTGCTTCTGCCGTACGGTTTTCACCACTAGCAACACCAATCCCCATTAATGCTGATCCTTGATCTTTCATCACTGTCTTCACGTCTGCAAAGTCCAAGTTAACGTAACCTGGTGCAGTAATTAAATCAGAGATCCCTTGTACCCCTTGACGTAATACATTATCAGCTTCACGGAAAGCTTCTAACATAGGAGTCTTTTTATCAACGATTTCTAATAAGCGGTTATTTGAAATCGTTACTAATCTATCTACGTTTGCTTTTAATTGTGCAACACCTTCTGCAGCGAAAGCGACCACGTTTTGGTCCTTCGAAGCTAAATGGACGTGTAACAACCCCCACTGTTAATGCGCCTAACTCTTTTGCAATACGAGCAACAACTGGTGCAGCACCTGTACCAGTACCTCCACCCATACCAGCAGTAACGAAGATTAAGTCCGCGCCAACTAAAGCTTCGCGAATTTGTTCTTCACTTTCTTCTGCAGCTTTTAGACCGATATCAGGTAATGATCCAGCCCCTAAACCTTTTGTTAATTTTGGTCCTAATTGAATTTTAGTTTCAGCTTCTGAGTTTCTTAAAGCTTGAGTATCAGTGTTTGCTACGATGAACTCTACACCTTGTACTCCTTCTGCAATCATACGGTTAACAGCATTGTTACCAGCACCACCAACACCAATGACTTTAATAACTGCGCCATCTAAATTTGTATCGAATTCGAAATCCATTATATTTCCTCCTTGGTTCTCTTCTTAATTTTCGTCAATAAACATTTTAAAGAAGTTCTTCACTTTTGCTCCAAACCCTTGTTCTTCACCACTTGCTTCTTGTTCAACATCTTGTGGTTGCTGAACTGGAGCTGTTGGTTGAACTTGTACAGGTGCACTTTTTGGAGTGCTTTGTACCGGACGTTGTTCTACACCAGGTTTCCCTTTTTGTGCGATACGGTGAACATCGTCTAAGCTTGCAGCATATTGAATTAACCCCATACTAGTTGCATAAATAGGATTTCTCATTCCCATTTGCTCAGGAATATAAGTTTTCACTTGTACTCCAAAAATTTCTTGTGCTAACTCTTGAACTCCTGCAAGTGAAGAAGCTCCACCCGTTAACACGATTCCTCCTGGAAGTTTTAATGCTTCCACTTGGTCTAGAGCACGTTTTACCGTTTCAAAAAGTTTGAACGACACGAGCTTCAATAATTTCTGATAAGTAATGTTCATCTACTTTTATTGGATCTTTCTTTCCAATTGTTTCAACTGGGAAGAATTCATCTGCACTCGTTTCTGATGAGATTGCATATCCATATTCACGTTTAATGCGTTCTGCATTTTCAAAGCTTGCATTCAAGATGATTGAGATGTCTTTTGATACGAAATCTCCACCCTCTTGATCCACAAATGAAAATTTCAACTGATTGTCATGCATAACAGAAGCACTAGTTTGTCCACCACCCATGTCAATTAAAAATTGTTCCAAATTCTCTTTCACCTGGAGTTAATGCTACTTGACTAATCGCTAATGGTTGAATCACCATTTCTTCAATATTTAATCCGGCTTTGTCAATACAACGTTTAATATTATGAACAATCGTCTTAGGTCCTGTAATCATGCTCGCAAATAATTCTAAGCGAACGCCAATCATTCCACGAGGATCTTTAATCCCGTCAAATCCATCCACGATGAACTCTTCTGGAATAACAGAAATAATTTCGCGTTCAGGTGCAACTGAACGAACTTTTGCAGCAGAAATCACATTGTATACATCCACATCTGTTATTTCTCTATTTTCACTTGATACGGCAATCATTCCATGACAAGGTTCGATTGAAATTTGATTACTTGGAATTCCAACGATAACATCCTTGATTTGAATATTTGATTTTTGTTCTGCTTGTCGTACTGCTTTTCGAATGGATTCAACTGTTTCATCAATATCTACGATGACTCCACGGCTCAATCCTTCTGATTTTTCATTGCCGACTCCAATAATATTTAATTGTCCTCTGACATACTCAGCTACTACAACTTTTATTGAAGTGGTTCCAATATCTAAACTCACATAAATTCCCTGATTTTTCACGTTTATTGAAACCTCCTATACGATTATTCATAATTCATTTTTAATGTTAATTTTGTTAGTGATACTCCTTATATTTTAACACAATTACGTTCACTACAAAAAAACATATGAGCGAGTTTTTAAGACTTTTTTTATCGAATCGTTGTATCCGGTGTAAAGTATATTCCCACTTCCATATCAACGGTTCCCTTTTTACCATTCAACTGTTTTGCAATTGATGGATAATACACTAATTTATCCCCAATATCCTTCATATTTCCGATGACTCGATTTCCATCTTTCATCTTCAAATAAATTTTTTTGGTGATTTTTTTAATATCGTTTGGATATTGAATTTCTTTTATCTCTCGAATAATACTACTAGAAACTTTTTCTAATTGCTTTTCGCTAGAGTCTTTATATTGAGTTTCTTCAGTAAAATCTACTAATTCTGGATATTCTTCAGTAGAAAGATTTGCTTCCACTTCGATTGTTTGACCATCAGCAAGAAGTTCAAATGTTTTCTCTTCCGTTTTAAAAATAACCAATAGCAGGATTTTTCTTCAATATTCAAACGTATTTTTATTCCATGCTACTAATTCAATAGAAGCATCTTTAATTTTTGGACTGGCAGCTTTTAAAAGTGTTGCGGTACGTGTACGATTGGCTAAAATCGTCCAAATACTTTGCCCTTTGACAATTCCATCTTTCTCTTGAACTAGTTCAGCAGGAACTTGGCTCAATCCTACTACCTCAATCTCAGAAACTTTTGATAGTGGAGAAATAAAATAAATACTCCAAGCTAAACACACAATAAAAAAATTCCTTTTTAACAGTGTTGCATTCGTAATTCCTTTTGATTCAGGCTTTTTCTTTTTTTAGGGTTTTGGGTTCTTTTTTTTTGGGAGGACGTTCATCCTCTTTTGGAACTGTCTCTTCTACTCTAGAAGTAGGTGAGTTTTGCTGCGCTAACTCCCAAGGTGTTAATTCACGCGGAGGAGCTTTTTTTGGTGTCTTTCGATTAAACATATTCTCCTCCTTCTATCTTTATTTCACTAGAGAATGAATAATTGTTTCAAGTCTCGTTGAAGCATCAGTAATTCCCAAAGCTTTGGAATTGCTGGCCATTTGTAGACGTTTTGGTTCATCTTCCATTATACGATCAATTTCTGCAACTAAACTTTGTCCATTTAAATCTTTCTCTAAAATCATAGTCGCTGCATCTTTTTCTACTAATGACATTGCATTGGCTTCTTGGTGATTTTCAGTCACATACGGACTTGGAATTAAAACGCTTGGTAATCCTAAAGCTGTTAATTCAATCAATGTTGTTGCTCCACTACGACAAACTACTAAATCTGTGTTTTGGAACATTTGCACCATATTATTAATATATGGTAAAACTGTGACATTTTGCAATGGTTTTTTCAAACTTGTAATATGATTGTTGATTTTGTCATAATGCACTTGCCCGGTCACCATAACCACTTGATAATCTTTTGCTTCTAATTCCTCTAAAGCTTCTAAGAATGATTCGTTCATTCGTAATGAGCCTCAACTTCCCCCAAAGATTAATACAATCGGTTTTTCTTTTTTGATTCCAAGTGAATCTAGGTAAGCATCATCACGAACAGCATTTGCTAGCTCTTGTCCACGAGGATTTCCTGTCATGACCACTTTATCTTCGTATTTTGCAAAATCTTTACGAACCGCATCGAAGCAAATTGCAATCTTAGACACTTTTCTTGCTAAGAATTTATTGGTGATTCCTGCTAAACTGTTTTGCTCATGAATAATCGTTGGAATTCCCATGTTTGCTGCTGCGTATAATACTGGCGCGCATACATATCCTCCAGTACCGATTACAATATCTGGTTTGAACTCTTTTACGATTTCTTTTGCTTTAAAATAGCTTGTACAGAAATACCATAATGTCTTAAAGTTTTCTAACGATAATGAACGAACGATTCCTTGAATCTTAATCGTTTTAAAATCATATCCCGCTTTTGGAACGATGGTACTTTCTAATCCGCGTTCAGTCCCTACATAAAGAAACTCTGTTGAAGGGTCCTGTTCTTTCAAATAATTCATTAAGGAAAGTGCTGGATAAATATGTCCACCCGTTCCTCCTCCTGAAACTAATACTCTCATCTTTTTTCTCCTATATATTACAGTTTCTCTACTGCTTCAATGAAACAATCACCGCGAACTTCAAAGTTGGCGAATTGATCCCAACTTGCGCATGCAGGTGAAAGCAATACAATTTCTCCCTCACGACTAGCTGCATACGCTTTTGGCACAGCTTCTTCTAATGTTTCTACTACAGTTACTGGAATAGATAGTTTTTCAGCAGTCGCTTTCAACTTCTCTTTTGTTTCTCCGTAAACGACCATTTCACGGACATTTCCAAGAGATGGTTCTAATTCCTCAAAACCATTTCCTCGATCTAATCCACCAGCAATCAATACAACCGATTGATTTGTAAAACTACGTAACGCTGTTTGTGTTGCAATGATATTTGTTGCTTTTGAGTCGTTGTAGAATTTACGACCTTCAATAGTCTTCACATATTGTGTACGATGTTTTACTCCATGGAATGAACGAACTGCTTTTTCAATTCCTTCATTGGTTGCTCCTTGTAATTTGACTAAATTGCGACTGCGGCTAACACGTTTTCCACATTTTGAACGCCAGGTACTTGAATGGCTTCGATTGGCATTACGGCTTCCCCATTAAAGTAAATCATAGTTTCATCCGCATACGCACCTTGTTCTAGCACCGATTTGCGGCTAAATGGTACTAAGGTTGCTTTTGTATGGCCTTTAATAAACTCATATAACTCTGGGAAATCCGCATTGTAAACAAGGAAATCCTCTTCTGTTTGATTTTTAGTGATTTGTAATTTCGCTTTTACATACTCTTCGCGAGATCCATGATAGTCCAAATGCGCACTAAAGATATTCACGATACACGCTACTTTAGGGCGAAACTCTTCAATTCCCATTAATTGAAAACTTGATAATTCAGTGACATAAATATCTGTTTCTTTTGAATCTTCTGCCAGTTGCGATAGAGGCACTCCGATATTTCCGCAAGCAAAAGTTCTTCTTTCAGGAAATGATTCTTGTAGCATTAAGTTCGTTAGTGTGGTTGTCGTCGTTTTTCCATTTGAACCTGTAATCCCAAGAACGGTTCCTTCCATGACACGTTGTGCAATTTCAATTTCAGTATAAACTGGCAACCCTTTATCAACAGCTTTGGATACTAAAGGATTTGAATAAGGAATCCCTGGGTTTTTAACAACGAAATCCACGTCTCCATCAAGTAACTCTAGTGGATGCCCCCCAGAAACCACTTTAATCCCTTCAGCTACTAACCCTTGTGCGTCAACACTTTGTTCAAGTGGTGTTCGGTCGTTCACCGTCACATCTGCTCCTAGATGGTATAGCAATTTCGCTACATTCACTCCACTTTTAGCAAGTCCAATGACTAGTACTTTTTTATTTTCAAACTCTTGTGTATTCCGCACAATGATTCCTCCAATTTTCTCTTTTTTAATATGTATATGGAGAAAGGCTGGACAAAAATGGCCAGCTCTCCGTTAAAATATGTTAATTCTCTTAGAAAATAATTGCAACAATTAGCCCCGCAACTAAACCGACAGCACTAAAGACTGAAACGATTTTCACTTCTTTCCATCCACTCATTTCAAAATGATGATGAATAGGACTCATTTTAAAAATTCGTTTTCCTGTTAATTTAAACGACCCTACTTGCAGGATAACGCTAAGAGTTTCAAAAACGAAAATAATCCCAACAAGAAGTAAGGTCCATTCTTTATGAAGCATAATGGAAATAATTGCAAGTCCTGCTCCAAGAGCTAATGAACCGACATCACCCATGAATACTTTCGCCGGTTTCCAGTTGAATAATAAGAAGCCTGCTAATCCCCCTACTACACAGAAACAAAATACAGCAATTGAATTTTGACCTGCATGAGTTGCGATAATTCCGTATGTTGCATAAGCAATAATATTTGTTGAAGTGGCTAATCCATCTAAACCATCTGTTAAATTCACTGCATTTGAAAAACCTGCAATCCAAATAATTGTGAATAACGCAAAAACAATAATACTATTTACTTCTCCAAACAACGGAAGGTAAATAAGAGGTTGGTTTCCACTTAAAAGATACAGTGCCACAAAAAATTGCAGCTCCCAATAATTGAAGAGCAAATTTTTCGTGACTCTTTAATCCTTCATTTTGTTTCTTAAATACTTTAATATAATCGTCAAGAAATCCGATAGAACCAAAGAAAGCAAAGCCGATAACTCCACTTAATAAATACAAAATTGAAATGACCAAAAACTGCCCCCATAATTAAACTAGATAAACTAATCATACAAAGAAAAACTAGTCCACCCATCGTTGGTGTTCCGCTTTTAGCTTTATGCCAAGATGGCCCTTCATCTAAAGTCGTTTGTCCTAACTGTTTCATTTTCATAAATTGAATAAAATGTGGTTCGGCAATTACCGTTGCTAGAAACGATAAACCCGACTGCTAAAATGATTTCAATCATAATACTCTCCTTTTTCTACCCTAGTTCTTGTACCCTAATTTTTCAAGCGCTTGAACCACCGTCTCAACTTCATTGTAAGGAATATATTCTTCGCCAATCACTTGGTAAGGTTCAACACCTTTACCCGCAAATAACAAGATATCTCCTTCTTGTGCGAGTTCTAGGGCTCGTTCTATTGCTTGTTTTCTATCATCTACACATTCATATGGAGTATTTTCGTTTTTTTCTTCCTGATACGATTTCAGAGTAAATTTTTTTCTAAAGACTCTTGTCTAGGATTATCTGCCGTTAAAATCACATAATCCGATTTTTCAAAAAGCAATCTCTCCAAGTTCTGGCCTCATACTTGAATCCCGATTTCCTCCACTATGTCCCATAATTGTGATTACACGATTTATTTTTACTTCTTCGAGCGTTGACAACACATTTTCTAACCCATCTGGGGTGTGAGCGAAGTCAATAATGACTTGGAATGGCTGGCCTTTTTGGATTAATTGCATTCGTCCACCTACACCAGGGAACTTGGCAATTTTTTCAATCGCTTTTCGTAAAGGAATTCCATTAACCATCGCTACTCCAAACGCCGCCAACACATTGTAAACATTAAATAACCCAATCATTGGAATCATTACAGGAAGTTTTTCACCATTCACGGTTACTACAAAAGTTGTCATCGCTCCATTGCTCTCAATTTCAGTAGCTCGAATATCTGCTTCTTCAGTAAAGCCATAGGAAATAATTTCGGCTGATGTAGAATATGCAAATTGCTCAAAATATTCCTGGTCACGATTTAGGATAGCTACCCGTGGCTTCTCGTTTTTAGAATGATTTCCTAATTGTGAGAATAGTAAGCTCTTAGCATGCGCATAATTTTCCATTGTTTTATGCAAATCTAAATGTTCATGCGTAAGGTTTGTAAACACTGCCACATTATAGTCAATCCCCCACACACGCCCCAATTGAAGAGCATGAGAAGAAACTTCCATAATACAGGTATCTCCACCAATTTCCTTAACCTTTTGCAATGTTTCATGCACGGTTAATATTTCTGGTGTTGTATTTCTTGTTTCAATGCGTTCCTCACCGATTTTACGATACATCGTTCCAATCAATGCTGTTGGTTTTCCTAATTCTTCTAATAAATAGTCCACCATATGGGTTACAGTCGTTTTTCCATTTGTTCCTGTAACTCCCAATCATATTTAGATTCTCTGAAGGATAACCATAGAAATGATTCGCAAAAAGCGTCATCACTCGAGTCACATCTTTCACATAAATCACAGGGGAATCTCCCACTTGTTCTTTAATTGGTTTGGAAGCAACAAATACATTAGCTCCTAACTCCTTTGCTTTTCCTGCAAAAAGGTGACCATCTACTGTTACTCCTTCGATACAGAAAAACATTGTATTGGGCACAACTTTACGCGAATCTTGAGCTAATTTATCTACAACGATATTTTCTAAAGAGCCTTCCACTCGTTTAATGACTAATAAATCCGCTAGTTCTTTCGCAAAACATGTTCTTCCTCCTTCTTTTTACTCAGAGAGTCTTGAATATTCTAAAGCTTCTCTTCATTAATGGATTGAAAATTTCTTTAAGAATTGTATTTCCAGTTACAGCCACCCGAGGTTGTTTAACGGTAACATATAAAATATATTTTGGATCATTATAAGGGGCAAATCCAACTACAGAAAAAATATAGTTATTTCCATTTGAATAGTATTTACCTGTCTCTGGATTAATAATTTCAGCAGTCCCTGTCTTAGCTGCTATTTCTTCTCCGTCGATATTAAATTCATAAGCCGTCCCATTTTTCATTCGAGTTGCTTGATATAAATATTCGAGTGTTTTTTTAGCCGCCTCTGGTGAAATGACTTTTCCTAATGAGTTTACTGGATTTGGTGTTTCTTTATCGGTATTAGGGTCTGTAAAATGATCCACTAAACGTAATTTTTGCATTTGTCCACCATTAGCAATCGCAGTAAAAGCTTGCATCATTTGATACACCGTAACCGTAATCCCTTGTCCAAAACCAGTAGATAATTGTTGTAAGTAGGAATTAAATGGATTTGAACCAGATATTTCATTTGCAAATCCTGAATTAGTAGATTTACTAAATCCAAATGCTTCTAAATATTGTTTCCATTTTTCGACACCTATCTTTTGGATAACATGAACAAAGGCAACGTTACTAGAATGGGCTAAGCCTTCTAAATAAGTGATATTTCCCCACCCTACTTTATTATAATCCCTAACTAAGTCCGTATAAATCTTTACACTTCCTGATTGATATCTTTCATTTGGATCAAAGACTCCTTCATTAATTGCTGCAGCTAAAGCTAAAACTTTCATGGTTGATCCAGGCTCATAAGCTTGATCTGTTAGAAGGTTGTTCCACTGAACATCAATTCCCTCTTTCGTCGTAGAGTTATAAGTTGGGCGTTGTGTAGCCGCTACAATATTTCCACTTTTTGGATCCACTAGCATTGCAGTCATCTGAACAGGTTGATACTGCTTATCTGCCGCGCTGACTAAAGATTCTAGGTAAGTTTGAAGTCTCTTATCCAATGTTAAAGTAATATCTTTTCCGTCTTTTGGTTGTTTGGTCACTTTTTCAGTATCCGAAATCACATAGCCATTCCCATCAACCGTATATTCTACTTCTCCTGCCGTTCCGGTTAGTTGTTCATTATAAAGGCCTTCTAAACCAGTCTTTCCAACTAAAGAAATAGTCGTCTTGTGGTCAACTGTTTCCTCAACAGAATCCGTATATCCGATTAAATGAGAAGCAAAAATCCCATTTGGATAATATCTCGCTGGACTCTCTGAAAAACTTAATTCCGGGAAGCTTCTCCGCTTCAATCTTATCTTTCACTTGAACCGAAAGATTTTTTCCAGCATTTCCAAATTCGACTTGAGAAACATCCTTCTGACTTAAAATCTTTACAATCTCCTCTTTAGAAAGAGAAATATGTTTCGACAACGCCTCGGCTGTTTTATTAATATCCGTTACATAATCTGGGGTTTCTGCATTTTTACTCCATTGATCGGTCAAGACTGCATAAATAGAATAATTTGTTGCATCTACCGCAATAGGACTTCCACTGGCATCATAGATGGTTCCACGTTTAGCCGCTAAAGTCCTTTTTTGATGAATTTTATCATTAATTTCTGCTCGTAAATCTACATTATGAATATTCCCTAAAACCATAATTCTAAAAGAAACGTACAGAAAAAAATGAGAAATAAGACACTAGCGAGTCCCATTATAAATAAAAGCTCGCTCGACGCCTATTTCTCGCAATGTTATTGTTATTCGTTTTTTTCATCGTCCAACATTCCTAACATTATCTTCATTCATCTTCAAGCCTTGTTCATTTGCGATACGATTGACACGGTCGTATTGAGACAATTCTTGTGTTGATTGAAGTAAAGTATTATTTTCACGTTGAATAAGTGTTGTTTGTGATTCAATGTCCTGTAATTGTCTATTTTTATTAGCAACAATCATGCTAGCGACAATTGTCATTGTTGCTAAGAACGCTAAAACCACTCCTGAAAGAATTAAAACTTGCATTAAGTTTGCTTTTTGTTTTTCTTCAGGAATTGAAGTAACCTCTTGACCCTTACGAACTAGAGGCGTTTGCTTAGGTACGCTCACATTCAACGTGTCTACATATTTTTTTCTGCTAATGCCACTAGTAATCCCTTCTTTCTAAATTATCCTTTAATTTTTCTCAATGACTCTTAACTTCGCACTTTGCGAACGAGAGTTTTCTGTTATTTCTTCTAAACTTGGTAAAATTGGTTTTTTATTCACCAATTGAAACGGAGCTTTTTCTTCTTCCGTTGGTAAAATCGGTAAGTTCTTCGGAGCTTTTTCAACCGTACTTTGTTGTTTAAACATCGTTTTCACGATTCTATCTTCCAATGAGTGAAAAGAGATAACGCTAATTCTTCCGCCAACTGAAACTACTTCGAAGGCTTGCTCCAAGGAATCTTCTATCGCTGCTAATTCATCATTCACCGCGATACGAATCGCTTGGAAAATTCTTTTTGCAGGATGTCCGCCTTTTCTTCTTGCAGCAGCTGGAATACTATCTCGAATGATATCCACTAATTCTCCGGTTGTTTCAATTCTGTGTTGAGCACGAATACGTTCAATATTACGAGCAATTTGTTTCGAGAACTTTTCTTCTCCATAACGATAGAAGATACGAACTAATTCGTCATAGCTCCATTCATTTACAATCTCTTCTGCCGTTAACGGAGCACTTTGGTCCATTCGCATATCGAGCTTTGCATTTTGATGATAACTAAATCCTCGTTCAATCTGATCAAGTTGTGGTGAAGACACTCCTAAATCGTATAAAATTCCGTCCACTTTAGAAACACCTAGTTTTCCCAAGTTCTTTCTTTAACTGACGGAAGTTCGCGTGAATAAAAGTTACTTTTCCTTCAGAAACTTCTTTAGCAAGACGAGCCTTTGCATGTTGAATGGCTTGCATATCTTGATCAAAGCAATAAAGATGCCCTGTCGTTAATTGGCTAAGTAAGTATTGACTATGTCCCGCACCACCCAGTGTACAGTCTACGTAGATTCCGTCTGGCTTAATGGATAATGCATCTACCGTTTCATGTAGCAATACAGTGATATGTTTAAACATGGTCCCTTCCCTTTCTAAAAGCCAAAATCAATCATATTTTCGGCCAATTCTTCAAAATTCTCTTCTGTTTCAGCAATATATTCTTTGCCAACGTTCTTCATTCCAAATCTCAATACGATCATTGTTTCCGATAACACGACAATTCTTTTCTAATCCCGCATACGCGCGTAACGTTTGAGAGATATTCACACGACCTTGCTTGTCAAATTCTACTTCAATCGCTGCAGAGTTCATAAAACGCGTAAAGGCACGTGCATCTTTTTTGGAGACTGTGGTAAGTCTCTTAATTTATTTTGGATGAGCTCCCATTGTTCCAGAGGATAACCGTATAAACAGCCATCAAGTCCACGTGTCACGATAAAGGTGAATCCCTAAATCTTCACGAAATTTAGCAGGCACGATCATACGTCCCTTTTGCATCAATTGTATGTTGATATTCACCGATTAACATGCAGACTCCTCCATTCCAATAATATAGTAACCATAGTTTACCACAATCCACCACTTTTCACCACTTTTTTACTAAAAAAGTTTAAAAAAAGTTTTTTCTCCCCATATAGGATGTTTTAATGCACAAAAAGCTCTTTACACTTTCCGCGTAAAGAGCTTAGAAACTATTGATTTTATGCAATTATTTAAAGAATCTTCCCACTTGTACTAATAAGACAAGCAATCCAAAAAAATAAAAAAACGAAATGGAAAAATAATTGGTGGAGGAAAGGTCTAAGAACTAGTTTTCCTCTTTTTTTAACTTGAAATATAATAATGCTAACCCAATAAGAGCAAAACCTAATGTAGCATAACTAAACCAAGAATAACCATAGACATTCACACTAGTGGTATGTAACACCAACAACAGCATTGGTGTCATAATTTCACGAATAGTTATGAAGCGAGTCTCATTATAGAAGATTCGATTTCCAAAAACGACCGTGAAGCCCACGAAACTTAAAATAAATACTAACCATAGTACGATTTCAAAAAAATAACATTGACTCACCTCCATTACTACTAGTTTACAATAGATTTCTTAAAACTCATAATATTTTTTTAAATTTATCAAAAATGATACAGATCATTTTTGATAAATCAACTCTTTGTCAAATAGTGTTGATGAAGAATTTTGGGAAGGGATTAAGCAACTAATTGTTGCTTAATTCCTTTTTCTTTAGGGCCAAACATTTTTGTTATTAAAAATAATTCTGTTTCTAAAATGGTAATAGTTTCTAAAGCCGTAGGCATTTCTTTTGAGTACTTTTATTTTATTGTTTATTCCTTCAATGGGGCCATTTGTTCTAGTTGGATACTCACAAGTATTTTTGAATATATAGCAAGTAAGTAATTAATGTCTTTAATACTCTTTTTAAACCAGGAGATAGGTCTAATTGCGTAGCTGCTTCAATCGTTTCCTTGAATTCTATATAGTCTCTATCCTGAATACATTCACGAAGTGAATGTACAACCTCATAATCATTTTTTTAAGAGATGGATTGTTTTCTAAGATATAATCCACAATTCCTTTGCTTGTTATAAAACTTTCGAAAAGCTTATAACGATTATATTTATGGTCCTGAAGTTCGTTAGGATTCTTTAAAATTAACTTCCAATAATATTTTAACTTTCGATATAATTTAGCGTCTTTATAACGATGCCGATTCATGACACGTACCCGAGTTCGATTTAATTCTCTATTTAGGGCTTGTACAATGTGAAAAGGATCAATAATAATTTTTGCGTTAGGAAACATTTCTTTTATTAATTGAATGTATGGCAAGTACATATCGATGGAGATAGTTTTCACCTTTAATCTAGTCTTAGGCTCAAAACGATAAAAATATTGTTTTAAACTGTAAGATTTTCTATCTCGTACAACATCGACCAACTTGTGTGTGGTGCTATCACAAATAATGAAGCTCATATTACTATCGGAAGATTTGACAGATTTAAATTCATCAAAACACAAATGCTCAGGTAAATCATGTAATGGTTTAATCGTTAATAATCGTGCTGTATCATCTATGATACGTCTTACAGTATGAACTGAAACATTTGTTTCTTTTTGCGATATATGTTTCAGATACTGTTTCACTTATTTTTGATTTGATTTCGTTTTTTAATCGTTTAGAGATATGACAGTGTTTTTCTACGATTCGACTAGTGTCTGCGGTAAATGAAGAGCCGCATTCTCTACAGAGAAATCTCTGCTTGCGTAGATTTAAGTAGGCCGGAAGGCCTGAAACAGAACAGAGAGTGATACGAGAAGTTTTCGTCCCATTTTTTTAACAATATTGTTATTTTTGGCTAACGCACCCACAAACGGCACAAAATTTTGGTTTATGCGTATATGTAGCTGAATAAAATAAAGATTTTCTATTTTTAAATATCTTCTCTTGAACTTTATCATCCCAAATCATGTTTTTATCTTTGATTTGTAGCGTAGCTTCTAGTATATTGTTCATATGGTCATCATCCTTTTGTTTTAGGTTTAGGCGCTTTTAATATAATGGATGTTGGCCTTTTTGTATACACTAAAATAGGGTTGGTGGAAAATTTCCATCAACCCTAAAAATTATAGAACCGATAAATCTTGCTTCTTAACTATAAAAAGAAAAAACCTTAGACAACTGTCTAAGGTTTTGTAACGTTTATGATTATGCTTCTTTAGAAACAACTTCTTTTCCGTCGTATGAACCACACTCAGGACAAACGTGATGGCTCTTTCTTAATGCTCCACATGATGGGCATGCGCTCAATCCTGGAACTTCTAATTTGAAGTGAGTACGACGTTTTGCTTTTCTCGCTTTTGATGTTTTACGTTTTGGTACTGCCATTTTTGTACACCTCCTAATCAATCTTCTTTACATAATGCTTTTTACTTCTCAGTCTCATCCTTTTCGAAGAAAGACTGTAAAGACGCTAGCCTTGGATCAACCGATTGTTCTTTTTGTTGTTTGCGTCGCTCTTCAAGAGCTTCTTGCGTTACAACCTCCCAATCATTTCCTGAAGGCATTTTATCTTCACTCAATTCCTCTTGCGATAAGACTTGTAAAGGAATTGAAAGTAAAATATGATCTTCCACAGCGGGTTCAAGGTCAACCCAATCACCATCAAGAGGCATCACAATTTCTGTTAGCTCTTTCTCATCAACCGAGAGATGGGACGGAATGTATCTTTCCACAATATCTATGTGGAGTGGAACTACCACTGGCTCTAAAGACCTGGATGAAGGAAGTGTGATATCAACATCGCAAGTAAATTGCGCTACAACTGATTGGCTTTGATAAACAAGAAATCCTTTGATGTATGCTGGCGAAACAGCAAGAATGGAATCATCTCGTTGTTTTAAAGCCTCTTCCACATTAATTTCTGTATCAAAGTAAGTTGGAGTCCCTTGAGAATCCTGAAGTTGTTTAACTGATATTTTCACAATTTTCACCCCTAAAGCAACATACTGAATTATACTAGTTTATTGAAAGTTTGTCAAAGCTTTTTACTTTACAAGCTTGAAAATACAGAGATTAAAATCCTATCTCCTTATTCACTTGAATCGGCTTAAAGACCGTAGCAGAAATTTGCTTGGATGGATTCCAAAAATCATACAATAAATCCCAACTTTCTTGGCGTTCATCTTTATAGGCTGCGTAATTAGTTATTAAATTGAACGACTCTACTTCCCGCATATTCTTCAACCACTTTTGGCCCTTTAATGTAAACCCCAGAACTTTACCTTGATGAATCGGTGTATTCCAATAGTCTTCCATTTCCATTTTGGTTATTCCAAGTAAAACATAAACAAGGAGTCGTTGCAACCTTGCCCAGCTCCACCGTTTGTTTTTGAGATGTTGGAAACACTCCTCAATAGTCGAAGTTGTTCGAACAGCTTCCTTCAAGCGATTCTCGATTCCTTCTTCCATTTGATAAATGGCACGTAGTTCTTCGTCAGTACTTCTTAAGACGATACTCTTCAAGAGTGGCCAATAAGAACTCCAATCGTTTTTGTACTCTTCTTTATCGAAACATACATAGGACAATTGTTCTCGTAATACTTTCTCAACGCGATTCCCCTTCAGCGCTTTTCGTAAGGCTGTTCCACTGGCAAAAGCAGTTTTGTCTAACGCATCATCCAAATGTCCACTTCCTACTCGTGTAATTGGAACGATCTGCATTGGATGTTCTACCTCAGCATTTTCAAACAGCGTAAGCTAATCCCTAACTGTTGATTTGGAGACTGCAAGGCTTCTGCGAGTGCACTGCTTTTCTCCAAACTCTTTCACAGCGAGCTGTGTTAATTGGCTAGCAAAAGTTAGTGAACGGTTCTCTTCTACAAACCGACTAATTTCTTTTTCAATGGTATTTCGTTGAGATACCGCTACTTCAAAAAATGCCGCATCTCCACTTTCACAACCAAAAGCTAAGAAGTGGCACCCTACCTTTTGCAAGATTTCTACTGCGCCTCTTGCGAAGAGGTCTGTTGCTTGGCAACTGACCGAAGTCGGCATCTCAATCACAACATCCGCCCCGTTTTGAAGCGCGACTTCTGCACGACTCCATTTCTGTTCGATAGCAGGTTCGCCACGTTGCACCCAATTACCGCTCATCACGACAACAATAACATCCGCACCCGTTTTTTCGCGTGCTTGTTCTAACAGATAAGCATGGCCTTGATGAAATGGATTAAATTCTGCGATTACTCCACATACTCTTCATACATAAGCCTCATTTCACCGCTTGGAAGAACCAACGCGGACTCGTTTCTTGGACTTGGCTTCTTCCAAAGTCAGCCGTCACCTTAATATCGGTAAACCCCACCATCTCTAGTGCGGCTTTAACCATTTCAATTGGAAAAGTTTGCTCTTCATGCACTTCTTGAAAATGCTCATACAAGTTGCCATCTTCTTGTTTAATGTACATATCGATGACGTGTTCCACGCTACCTGGGCTCGTCTAACTCATAGCTTTGCCATAGAAACGCAAAATCATCTTCCACAAAATGATATTGGTATCCAGGGAAATTTTCTTGCATTTGATACAGTGAATGAACATCGAAGAGGAAAATTCCACCCTCTTCTAAATGGTCGTACACCGCTTCAAATACCGAAACGACATCTTCAAAAGTCTGTTAAATAACAGAGTGAATCTGAAAACAGCGTTACTGCATCGGTTATCGGTACCTCTTCCAATACTCGCATATCCGCTTGAAGCCATCTCGATAGGTCTACCTTGCGCTTTCTTTTTCAGCAATCTCTAACATATTTTTGGATAAATCAACGCCAATGACTTCGTATCCTTTATCGTCAAGACGCATGGATACTTCACCTGTCCCGCAAGCAAGTTCCATCACTTTACGAACCGGTCTTTTGGCACTATGCGAAAAAGAACGAACTGCATAGTCCGTCCATTCATCGTAGAGTTGTTGATCCATCACTTGGTCATATACATGAGCAAATTTTTGATAGTTCATTAGTTTTCACTCACAATATTCACGATTGGTGCATCGCTCCATAATTTTTCTAAATTATAGAATTCGCGATCTGCATAATAGAATACATGGACAATGACATCATTTAAGTCCATCAAGATCCATTTACCACCATCTTTACCTTCGATACTTCTTACTTCGAAGCCTTCTTTTTCAACCGCTTCTTCTACAGCATCGACAATCGCTTGTACTTGTTTTTCGTTTTTACCGTGTGTAATCACGAAATATTCTGCAACTGGTGTAAGACTTGCTACATCTAGTGCAACCACTTCTTGTGCTAACTTGTCTTCACAAGCATCTAAAACAACTTGTAATAATTTTTTTTACTGGTATGTTCCATTCTATTCTCCTTTTCTTTGTTTCAAATAATGATTATAAACTTCTATTGTTTTTTTGGAAAAAAATACTTACTTCTTTTTTTCCAATAAAAAAATTCCAATGTATGCTTCAATAAATAAAAGACCGCATCATCAATATTTCTTCGCTGCGATTTCTCTAGCATATCCACACCCTGGATAATCTCTTCCATCTTCGATTGCATCTGCCACAAAGAGACACTTAGAAAGAAGACTCATTTGAAGCCCTCCAATTGTATGCTCACGAATGGCATCTAGCAATTCTTCAGTCTTTTTACTCCACATAGGTTTGAAATCAAATACGCTCCAATCGGCCCGTGTAGAATTTCAGAACCTTCATGATGATACATTTCAGGAAGTCCAATTTCTTTGGCAAGAGCTTGCTGTTTTTCCACTGGGATTTCTTTAGCATAATCATGCGCTAATCCCACAAACGCAGCAGCCTTCTCATCGACGCCGTAAAGCTTTGCTAATTCCAATATTTTTTTCGTTCGACACGCAGGCAGTGTTGATATCTCTTATCGCTCATATTTGACTGGACATGTGATAATAACTCTTCTCTTGTCATTGTTGTATAAGGTTCAAAGCTCTTTACTTCGCTCATTCTAAATACAACCCCTTTTCGGCAATATAGGCTTCCACTAATTCTGGCACCAAATATTTAATGCTTTGTTGGAATAAGACATTTTTTCGAATTTGTGTTGAACTAATATCCATCTTCGGTGCTGTAATCCATAGGACTGGATATGGCGTTTCTTTTTCATATCCTGGACGTTCAACCCCGACAAATTGTACTTCATGAACTAATTCATCCACTCTATGCCATGTCGGTAAATAATCCACCATATCTCCACCAATAATAAAGTAATATTCCGTATTCGGATTTTGTCTCTTTAAGAGTTGAATCGTGTCATACGTATAACTCTTCTCATTACGCTCGAGTTCAATCGTCTCAATATCAAAATAAATATTATCTTGAATCGCCAGACGTGTCATCTCCACACGGGTACTTGCATCAATGGTCTTTTTCTCATCCACATGTGGCGGAATATGACTTGGTAAAAAGTAAACCTTGTCTAAGCCTAATTGCACACGTGCTTGTTCAGCCATAATTAAATGAGCAATATGTGGCGGATTGAAACTACCTCCGATAAGCCCTACGCGTTCTACCGGCATTTCTTCACCGAATTTTTCAGTTTTGTTTAATGTCTCAGAAAAAATATTGAGTTCAGCAACCATCGTCTATCGACCTCTTTTTTTGAATTCTGCAAATCGTACTGAAAGATCTCTATGTTTTGGATTTCGAGCTTCTTTATATAACACAATCGTATGGCCAATCACTTGAATGATGGTACTCCCAGTCGCTTCTGCAATTGTTTCGGCAGCTTCTTGGGGCTCCTCTAATGTGTTTTGCAATAAAGTCACTTTAATCAATTCGCGTTTCTCAACAGCGTTTTGAATTTGATGAATCATCTCTTCGCTAAGTCCGCCTTTCCCAATTTGGAAGATTGGCTTTAACGAATGTGCTTCTTTTTTGAAGAACTGTCTTTCTTTCCCTTTTAATTCCATGAAAGCTCTCCTTTCTTTAAATAATCGATTGACGTTGAATCACGTCGACTTCTTTTGGACTCCATACAGATACCGTACCTGGTTTTTGAATCGTTACCCAGCCAAGACCTGCAATCACTAAGTCCGTTTTCTCTTTAATCGTAAATGTCTTCTTCACTAGTTTTGGATACAACTTCATATTGTCTCCTGTTGGTGGCGTTAGAAGTGTTCCTGCATGTTTTTCATAAAACTCAGTCGCCTTCTCCAACTTCGTGCGATGTAAGTCAATTGTTTGTGGTGTGTAGAAGGTAAATGAATTACGTTCTCCTTGTTCGTAATCGACACGAATCAAACCACCGATAAAAATCGTTTGCTCGCTATTTAATTGGAAATGTCTTTGGTTGTAACTCTTTTTGCGGTAAGACTTTCTTCATTTCTTTTTCCGCTAAGTAGTGAGTAATTTGATGACGGTGAATAATCCCCGGTGTATCCACTAATGAAGAATGTTCATCAAATGGAATATCAATTTGGCCAAGAGTCGTTCCCGGATATTGAGAGGTTGTAATCACTTCGCCTGTTTCACCAATACTTTGAATCAACTTATTAATGAGTGTTGATTTTCCTACATTCGTTACCCCTACGACATATGCATCCTTACCTTTACGGTATTCGTTAATCTTCTCTAGTAACTCGTCAATGTGAATCCGTTTATGCCCACTCACAAGAAGTGTATCGACCGGTTTAATGCCGTACTCTTTTGCATGACGTTCAATCCATGCTTTAAGGCGATTACGGTTGACTGATTTTGGATATAAATCTACTTTGTTGGCTACAAATAAAATTGGGTTATCCCCCACGAAACGTTTTAAGCCTGAAATCATACTTCCGTATAAATCGAATAAATCAACCACAAATACGACAAGCGCATCTTCATCGGCGATACTACTTAACATCTTTAAGAAATCATCGTCTGTTAAAGATGCCGGTTGTAACTCATTATAATTACGGAGTCTAAAACAACGTTGGCAATAGAGAGGGCCTTCACTTTCCAGCATTTTATTTAATGCACTTTGCGGTGTGTATCCCGTTCCTTTTGGATCTTCCGTTTGGATTGTTGCTCCACATCCAATACATACATACTGTTCCATGATTAATCCTCCTCCCATTTCTTATGATAGGACGCGCCTTGTGTCACTACAAAAATTCCTTTTTCAAAGAAACGATTGATTTTTGTTTTCCAAGCATCGCTCTCTTTTCTAGGTTTTACGATAATGGTTCTAACTCCAAATGTATTCGCCCCTAGAATATCTGTCAATAGTTGGTCACCCACCATGACTGTTTTTGATTTATCAAAATCGAGTAATTGTTGTGCCTCTTTGAACCCTTTGTGCAGTGGTTTCAAGCCAGGATACACAAATGGGACATCCAACTTTTCAGCAGCATCTTTGATACGATGTTCATTATTATTCGATACAAGAACAATCTTGATGCCTGCTTCTTTTAATGAACGTACCCAGTCAAGTAAGTTTTCATCGATTTCTTTTTCGTCCCAGCCAATCAGTGTATTATCTAAATCGGTTAAGACAACTTCGATTCCATTCTCCTGTAAGAAAGGAACGGTAATCTCTTGAAAGGTCTTTTTAAACCACGTTGGTTTGAATAGTGCCATAGTTCTCCTTCTACTTTACGTAAACGCCCTTTGAATCAATTTCGAGCACACGAATTGTGCAATCTTTCAGCGTTGTTTCTAAATACTTTTCTAATGTTTGTAAAAAACGATCAACTTGTTCTTTATGAACAAACGTCATCACCGTTGGGCCTGCCCCACTTAAGTAAGTCCCGCATGTCTCAAGGCCTTCATTTTTGGTAATCGTACGAACCTCTTCCATCCAAGGAACAAGCGAGGAACGATAAGTTTCATGGAATAAATCTTTTTCTACAATTGATGAAATGACTTTCCAATCTTCGACCATTAATCCAGCTACCAACACATTACTACGGCTACTTGCTTCGACTGCCTCACCGTATGCTAAAGAACTTGGCAATACGCCACGGCTCTTCTTCGTTGATAATTGAACATTTGGAATGACAGCGACCATTGCAATCGGTGCTTCTACATTCTTGTGAACCGTCAACACTTCTTGCGTGTGAGTATCATAAGTAGCGACAACGACGCCTCCTAAGATAGCTGGTGCCACATTGTCAGGGTGTCCCTCGAAAAGAGTTGCCCATTTGACTTTTTCGTCGTTGGTTAACTGTAAGTTGCCTAAAACATTGGCTAATTCGATTCCGGCAACAATCGCGCTCGAACTACTTCCAAGTCCTCTTGTTAAAGGAATCTCACTTTCGCATACGAGTTTATGCGGTGCTAATGTTGGGCAAACTTTTAAAGCAGTCTCAATAATTAAGTTTTCTTCATTTGTCGGAATCTCTTCTCCAAACGGATGTGCAATCACCCATTCGCTAGAAGGTTCTCCTACGTGAAGTGTTAAATATAAATTCACTGCAATCCCAATTGAATCGAATCCTAGTCCGATATTGGCTGAAGTTGCTGGAACTTTAATTGTTAATGCCATTATGCTTCCTCCAAGATTGGATAAATAGCGACTTCATTTAGATGAGCGAAGGCTTCTTTCACTTTAGCTAACTCACTAGCTGTTAAAGCTGTATAGCGAACTCCGAATTCATCTTCATTGTTTGATACAATTTCTCCATTGAACGGAGCTTCTTCTAAGTTTCCTTTTCCATATACGAAATAAGAACTTGTCGCAGCCTCTGGACTGAATTCCACTAATGGGCCTTCTACACGGCCAAATGTTTCCACCGCACTACCATTTCCTTTGCGGCGAAGTACTTCCACTACGTCTGCTAAGACACTTGTTGCTGTTGGAAGGGAGCCTGCTCCTTTTCCGTAGAATAAAACTTCATCCACTGCATTTCCTGTTACAGAAATCGCATTGTTTTCATAATGAACTTGCGCTAACAAATGATTTGCTGGTACAAAAGTTGGTGCCACTTCAAGCGAAACTTTTTCGCCATCGCTAAGAGCTTTTGCCAGAAGTTTGATTGCATACCCATTCTCAGAAGCCATCTTCATATGAGAAGTTGTGACTCCAGAAATTCCGGTTTTAGCTACTTCATCAAAAGTAACATTTACGCCAAAAGCTAAACGAGTCAAAATCATTAATTTATAAGCTGCATCATGTCCTTCCACATCACTTGTTGGATCAGCTTCAGCAAAGCCTTTTTCTTGAGCAATCTTTAATGCTTCTTCGTAGCTGAGTCCTTCTTTTTCCATAGAACTTAAAATGAAGTTTGTTGTCCCGTTAACAATCCCAACGATGGACTTCACTTCATTTGTTTCAAAGTGTTGCACCATCGGACGAAGAACTGGAATTCCACCGCCAACACTTGCTTCATAATACAAGTACACATCTTCTAATTTAGCGAGTGTTGTCAATTCAACTCCATGAACAGCAATTAAATTTTTATTGGCTGTTACAACTGATTTTTTCGCTAATAAGCAGGCTTTTACATAATCATATGCGGTTGTGATTCCGCCCATCACTTCAACTACTAATTCGATTTCTGGGTCCTTAGTGATATCGTTAATATTGTTTGTAAATACAACATCTGTTTGTTGCATCAACTCTGGTTCACGAACTAAAGCCGTCTTAATCTCGATTTCTTCTGGAAGTACTCTCTGTAATTGTGCTACATTTGTTTTCAAAATATTATAAACACCGCTACCAACAGTGCCAAATCCTAATAACGCAATTTTCATTTGTTCATCCTTACCTTTTTATATTGAAAAAGCCACAGCACAGACACTCTGCGCCGTGGCTTTACTCACAGTTAATTTTTAATCTTGTAACATTTCAAAGATTTCAATTGTCACTAAATCAATATCATCAAATTGGAATGTTTGATTTGTTTCTACGTCTTCTAATTCAAAACTATTTGCTTCATGATTAAAAGTAACGATAGCTTTCTCAACGCCATCCTTTTCAAAAACGACGCACCTCAATCTCAGAATCTTGTGCTGCCATTGTTTGCAGACGTTGAACAATTGCCACCAATTGTGAAGGTTTCATATAATTACTACCCCTTTCAAACTTTCTTCCATTATTCTACCATAAAACCCATCTTTGATAGTAAGAATAACCATTCTTTTAAAAGAATTTTATTCAGTTGGTAAATTCCAATATAATTTAATTAAAGCTTGGGTGCCATCATCTGCAAAACCATCGTCACAGAGCGTTTCGTAGAGTTTTTTTGCTTGTAAAGTAGCTGGTAAAAATAGACGCATTCTCTCTGCTTCATCAAGTGCAATTCCTAAATCTTTAAGGAAATGTTTTGCAAAGAATCCTGGCGAATAATCTTCTTTTAAAATACGAGGTCCATAATTTGAGAGTGACCAGTTGGCCGCACTTCCTGCACCAACTGTTTGTAATACCTTATCCAAATCAAGTCCTGCAGCTTTTGCATAAACGAGCATCTCTGTTAAACCTGTCATCGTTCCTGCAATCATAATTTGATTAGCCATTTTTGTATGTTGCCCAGCACCTGCAGTTCCTTGCAACGTAATCGTCTTAGAGAAGCAATCCAATACTGGATATACTTTTTCTAATGTTTCCTCTGTCCCACCAACCATTGTAGAAAGAGTTCCGTTTTTTGCTCCTAAGTCTCCGCCGGATACAGGTGCATCTAGAGCCTCCCACGAACGACTAGTAGCTTCCTCTGCGATGCGTTTAGCAAGAGTTGGGGTACTTGTTGTAAGGTCCACTGCAACAAGATGCTCCTTCGTAGACTTGAAGATTCCTTGTTCACCGAAGTACACTTCTTCTACATCTTTTGGATAGCCTACAATTGTTAAAACCACATCCGATTGATTAGCAACTTCAGTAGGTGTATCCGCCCAAATCGCTCCTTCTTCAAGAAGGTCTAATGCTCTTTCTTTTGTACGGTTATACACTACAACATTATATTTTTTTAGCAAATGGCGAATCATGGATTTCCCCATCACACCAGTGCCAACAAAGCCTACTGTATTAATTTTCATTTTCTTCATCCTTTAACTCACTTGTTGATAAACGTAAAAATTTCATCAGATTCATAATGTTATGCGAATGTTCTTGATTCCATTGATAGCCGTTAATCGCAGCCTCGTAGAAATCTACAATTCTTTCTCCAAATGTTTCAGAAGAAATTTCCGATAATAATTGATCTTGTAATACTGATACTTCCGCTTCATTACCTAGTTGAGTTTCTATATACTCTAAGACACAATTCGCAATATCTGCGTCTGTTTCAAATAACATTCCTAAAGCATCTGCTGTAATCAGGCCGCTTAAGTAATCATTCTTCTTAGCGATTACCGGAACGCGGTTAACAAGTGCCTCTAGGTAGGTTAATCCTTGACTTTCTGATTCAGAAGCATTCACGTAAAGATCTGCCATTTGATAATACTTATAGACCATTTCATTTTTGATTTCGCCCACAAATTGAACAAAATCGTTCATGCCAAGTTCTGCCACTTGCGCTTCGAGCTTCTCTCTTTCAGGTCCGCCACCAGCAATACATAAGCGTACATTTGGCTTACTTGCTACGATAGCTGGTAACGCAGCAATCACTGCAGCGATATTCTTCTCTTGAGACAAACGACTGAGTGATAGTAATACCACTTCATCATCCGAATATCCCAGCTCACTTCTTAAAGTTTTCGCTATATCTGGTTCTTGCGGAGGAACAACGACTCCAGTTGGAATCACTCGAACTTCCTGAAGCACTCCATATTCAAGTAGCTTATCTTTTGTCATTTGACTAGGAGCAACTACTCCACTTGTTTGATTACAAAACGCTTTAGAGATATACGCCACATGACTTGGACGTAGCACTTTACCTTTTGCAATGTAGTGTAAATATTTTTCATACATTGTATGGTACGTATGAATCGTTGGAATCTTCAACATAGCAGCAATTAGTTTGCCTGCTAATCCAAGGCTAAACTCAGTTTGTGTATGAATGATATCCAATTCATTTTCTTTCGCAATTCGATAAGCTTTCCCCAGCCCTTGAATCGCAACTCGACGATCTTTAAACGCAAAAAAAGGAACACTACCTAATCGTACAATATTTTCTTCTGGCTCAGTCACTTTTGGATCAGTAGTTGTAAAAATAATGACCTTATGTCCTTGTCTTTCTAAATCTTCTTTAGTACTCGAATTGAAGTAGCAACCCCACTCACTTGTGGAAAGTACGTATCTGTAAATATACCTACTCGCATACTTACCTCCTTAAATTTGAAATATAAATATTTCTACTATCTCTTCTATTATAAACGAAACAAACAATAGTGTCACTAATAGCTGATAAATTAACCATTTTAACCATAAGAAAGTGTCAATATTTCATCGCAGTTTCCTTTTTCTTGGTATAATATTCAATATAAAACTTTTTAATAAAGAAGGTTCACATTATGAATTCAATCGCGTTCTATTTACTTTTTTTCCTAGCTTATTTATGATTCACGAAATGGAAGAGATTCTTCTTATGCCCTCTTTTATGCCCTCTATGGTTGAAAATTCGAAATTAAAAAATTTCAAGGAACTCTATTCTCCTTTTAAGTTTAACCTAATCGTCTTCGAGGAATTTCTAATTCTTTTAGCTTTTCTAGCCTATAGTTTTTATGTGGGTGATTTTACAATTTATCAAACAATCATCATCGCATATAACTATCACATTGTAATCCATGTATTTCAAAGTATTTATCTAAAAAGATATGTACCTGGTCTTTTAAGCGGAATCGTAACAGGGGTATGTTGTTCAATATGGATTCATCAACTATTACAAAACCCTTTCCAACTCTACTTTTCTTCCATCCTCACACTACTTATTATTCTTCTCAATCTAGCCCTCTGCTTTAAGTTACTAAATGTCTTTTATAAAAAAATAGTTAAGTTTAAAAAGCCCAACGATACATTTTCATTGGGCTTTCGTGTTTCGTAAATCAAAAAAATTCTAATAAAATTATTTTCTATAAATAATGGTTAGATTCATCATCATATGAAGAAGAATAGAATTTAGAACTGAACCAGATTGTTCCCTTAAAAGGAAAAAGCAAACTTGACATACATAGAAAAATAAATGATGCTCTTAAAGTCAAAAAGCAAAATGGAAAAAAAGATAAAGATCATCGTTCCCAGTATATAAGAAACCAAAAACATAATCAGAATTATAAGCAATTTCTCTACAAATCACTTCTTCAATAATAGGTGATAGAAGAATCGCTGAAACTTTTTGTATGTAAAGGATAATGACTATTATCCTTTTTAGTAAATAAAAAGATAAATAAAATAGTACACGGCCCGAAAAAAAGAAAAAGAGATACAAAGTTTACTGATAAAGACAATTCATTCAAAAATATGTGCATATATTAGTAGCACTATGAAAAATAATTGTTTTAAAAAAAGATTTCTTATAATCTTTAAAAAGTTCTAATGAAGTCTTCTTTCTTTTCAAAAACAGAATATAGCACTTGCGAGAAAAAAAGGATTATAAAAATAAAGAAGTAACGAAATAAATGTATAGTATGTTGTTTCGAACATAGAACTGGTAAACTGCCCTTCTCAAAAATTAGAATATCTGATTCAATAGTAAAAACAAAGCAGACTTCACATCAACTTATGCCACTATACAAAATGAATTTAAATGGTTATACTCATCATTAAAACAAAAAAAGACAAGGTTTTAAAAACCTTGTCTTTACACATATACCGGCGGCCGGGGTCGAACCGGCACGCCCTCGCGGGCACTGGATTTTGAGTCCAGCGCGTCTGCCAATTCCGCCACGCCGGCATATCAGGAAGGCGGTAACCGGATTTGAACCGGTGATGAAGGTTTTGCAGACCTCTGCCTTACCACTTGGCTATACCGCCATCAAACTATAAAAAAACTGGGGTAGCTGGATTCGAACCAACGAATGACGGAGTCAAAGTCCGTTGCCTTACCGCTTGGCTATACCCCAAGATAGGCGACCGAGGGGAATCGAACCCCCGAATGTCGGTGCCACAAACCGATGCGTTAACCACTTCGCCACGGTCGCCATAATATTAAAGTAACAGGGGTAGCAGGAATCGAACCCACACTAACGGTTTTGGAGACCGCTGTTCTACCTTTAAACTATACCCCTAAATAGTTTGAAATTCAACTCCAAAAAATGGAGGGGGGGGCAGATTCGAACTGCCGAACCCGAAGGAGCGGATTTACAGTCCGCCGCGTTTAGCCACTTCGCTACCCCTCCATATGGCTCGGGACAGAATCGAACTGCCGACACCTTGAGCTTCAATCAAGTGCTCTACCAACTGAGCTACCGAGCCTAGCGAATATTATATTCATCTAACGGTCCCGACGGGAATCGAACCCGCGATCTCCTGCGTGACAGGCAGGCATGTTAACCCCTACACCACGGAACCTAATTGCGGGAGTAGGACTCGAACCTACGACCTTCGGGTTATGAGCCCGACGAGCTGCCAACTGCTCCACCCCGCGATAATATTAAGGAGGATAAGGGATTCGAACCCTTGCACGCTTTTACACGCCTGACGGTTTTCAAGACCGTTCCCTTCAGCCGGACTTGGGTAATCCTCCATAAAAAAATAATGACCCGTACGGGACTCGAACCCGTGTTACCGCCGTGAAAGGGCGGTGTCTTAACCGCTTGACCAACGGGCCATAGTAACAAAAACAATCATACAAATGGAGAGTAGGGATTCGAACCCTTGAGACAGGGTTAACCGTCTACACGATTTCCAATCGTGCTCCTTCGGCCAGCTCGGACAACTCTCCGAGTTTCCAAACATTTATATGAATGAACTCCGCCAGTAGGACTCGAACCTACGACATCATGATTAACAGTCATGCGCTACTACCAACTGAGCTATGGCGGAAAATTAATAAAGCGTGGCAACGTCCTACCCTCGCAGGGAGAAACCCCCAACTACTATCGGCGCTAAGAAGCTTAACTTCTGTGTTCGAGATGGGAACAGGTGTATCCTTCTTGCCATCGTCACCACACTTTATTTCTGAAAAAACTTTCGTTCTTTCAAAACTGAATCTATATCCAACGCCATCAATCTACCAGCTATACAACTCGTGGTTAAGTCCTCGACCGATTAGTACTAGTCCGCTCCATGCCTCGCGGCACTTCCACTTCTAGCCTATCTACCTGATCGTCTCTCAGGGGTCTTACTCACTTAATGTGATGGGAAATCTCATCTCGAGGGGGGCTTCACGCTTAGATGCTTTCAGCGTTTATCCCGTCCACACATAGCTACCCAGCGATGCTCTTGGCAGAACAACTGGTACACCAGCGGTGTGTCCATCCCGGTCCTCTCGTACTAAGGACAGCTCCTCTCAAATTTCCAACGCCCGCGACGGATAGGGACCGAACTGTCTCACGACGTTCTGAACCCAGCTCGCGTACCGCTTTAATGGGCGAACAGCCCAACCCTTGGGACCGACTTCAGCCCCAGGATGCGATGAGCCGACATCGAGGTGCCAAACCTCCCCGTCGATGTGAACTCTTGGGGGAGATAAGCCTGTTATCCCCAGGGTAGCTTTTATCCGTTGAGCGATGGCCCTTCCATGCGGAACCACCGGATCACTAAGCCCGACTTTTCGTCCCTGCTCGACTTGTAGGGTCTCGCAGTCAAGCTCCCTTCTGCCTTTACACTCTTCGAATGATTTCCAACCATTCTGAGGGGAACCTTTGGGCGCCTCCGTTACACTTTTAGGGAGGCGACCGCCCCAGTCAAACTGCCCGTCTGACACTGTCTCCCACCCCGGTGAGGGTGCGGGTTAAGTGGTCATGTCACAAGGGTAGTATCCCACCGTTGCCTCCTCCGAAACTGGCGTCCCGGATTCTTCAGCTCCTACCTATCCTGTACATGTGACACAAACACTCAATATCAAACTACAGTAAAGCTCCATGGGGTCTTTCCGTCCTGTCGCGGGTAACCTGCATCTTCACAGGTACTATAATTTCACCGAGTCTCTCGTTGAGACAGTGCCCAGATCGTTACGCCTTTCGTGCGGGTCGGAACTTACCCGACAAGGAATTTCGCTACCTTAGGACCGTTATAGTTACGGCCGCCGTTTACTGGGGCTTCAATTCAAAGCTTCGCTTGCGCTAACCTCTCCTCTTAACCTTCCAGCACCGGGCAGGCGTCAGCCCCTATACGTCATCTTTCGATTTTTGCAGAGACCTGTGTTTTTGATAAACAGTCGCCTGGGCCTATTCACTGCGGCTGGTATTGCTACCAGCACCCCTTCTCCCGAAGTTACGGGGTCATTTTGCCGAGTTCCTAACGAGAGTTCGCTCGCTCACCTTAGGATTCTCTCCTCAACTACCTGTGTCGGTTTGCGGTACGGGTCCCTATAAATCTTGCTAGAAGCTTTTTCTCGGCAGTGTGACATCAGAAACTTCGGTACTAAACTTCCCTCCCCGTTACAGCTTGTCGCATCTGTGATAAGCATTTGACTCATCATCCGACTCACTGCTTGGGCGTACACTTCCAGTCGTACGCTTTTTCTTAGCCTCCTGCGTCCCTCCATTGCTCAAACGATTTATAGAAGTACAGGAATATCAACCTGTTGTCCATCGACTACGCCTATCGGCCTCGCCTTAGGGTCCCGACTAACCCTGGGAGGACGAGCCTTCCCAGGAAACCTTAGTTATTCGGTGGACGGGATTCTCACCCGTCTTTCGCTACTCATACCGGCATTCTCACTTCTAAGCGCTCCACATGTCCTTACGGTCATGCTTCACCGCCCTTAGAACGCTCTCCTACCACTGGACCATAAGGTCCAATCCACAGCTTCGGTAATCTGTTTAGCCCCGTTACATTTTCGGCGCAGGGTCACTCGACTAGTGAGCTATTACGCACTCTTTGAATGATGGCTGCTTCTAAGCCAACATCCTAGTTGTCTGTGCAACCCCACATCCTTTTCCACTTAACAGATATTTTTGGGACCTTAGCTGGTGGTCTGGGCTGTTTCCCTTTCGACTACGGATCTTATCACTCGCAGTCTGACTCCCGGATATAAATACATGGCATTCGGAGTTTATCTGAATTCGGTAACCCGAGATGGGCCCCTAGTCCAAACAGTGCTCTACCTCCACGATTCTCACTTCCGAGGCTAGCCCTAAAAGCTATTTCGGAGAGAACCAGCTATCTCCAAGTTCGATTGGAATTTCTCCGCTACCCACACCTCATCCAAGCACTTTTCAACGTGCCCTGGTTCGGTCCTCCAGTGCGTTTTACCGCACCTTCAACCTGGACATGGGTAGATCACTTGGTTTCGGGTCTACGTCCACATACTTCATGCGCCCTATTCAGACTCGCTTTCGCTACGGCTCCGACTCTTCATCTTAACCTCGCATGTAAACGTAACTCGCCGGTTCATTCTACAAAAGGCACGCCATCACCCATTAACGGGCTCTGACTACTTGTAAGCACACGGTTTCAGGTACTCTTTCACTCCCTCCCGGGGTTCTTTTCACCTTTCCCTCACGGTACTGGTTCACTATCGGTCACTAGGTAGTATTTTAGCCTTGCCAGATGGTCCTGGCGGATTCCGACAGGGATTCCTCGTGTCCCGCCGTACTCAGGATGCTAGTAGAGTTCGTCAAGATGTCGCGTACAGGATTGTCACCTTCTTTGATGGGCCTTTCCAGACCACTTCTGCTATCTTGATGTCTTCTCACGTTCTAGTCCTACAACCCCAACAAGCAAGCTCGTTGGTTTGGGCTCCTCCCGTTTCGCTCGCCGCTACTCAGGGAATCGATTTTTCTTTCTCTTCCTGCAGGTAATGAGATGTTTCAGTTCCCTGCGTGTACCTCCTAATGAGCTATGTATTCACTCATTGGTAACACCCTATGAAAGGTGTTGGGTTCCCCATTCGGAAATCTTTGGATCTTAGCTTACTTACAGCTCCCCAAAGCATATCGGTGTTAGTTCCGTCCTTCTTCGGCTCCTAGTACCAAGGCATCCACCGTGCGCCCTTATTCACTTAACCGTTGGTTAAATGTCGCATAGCGTTGCGTTTTGTTAAAAAACTCTTTTCGTTAGATTTTACTCTAACTCTCGGTAAATTAATTGGTTATTTGTTGTGATATAGTATTCAGTTTTCAAAGAACAAAATTGAGAGATAAACCTCTCAAAACTAAACAAAGAAGTCTAAACCCTGTAGGGTTCCGTATTACCTTCAATACCTTACGGCACTGAGGTTTATCCTTAGAAAGGAGGTGATCCAGCCGCACCTTCCGATACGGCTACCTTGTTACGACTTCACCCCAATCATCTATCCCACCTTAGGCGGCTGGCTCCAAATGGTTACCTCACCGACTTTGGGTGTTACAAACTCTCGTGGTGTGACGGGCGGTGTGTACAAGACCCGGGAACGTATTCACCGCGGCGTGCTGATCCGCGATTACTAGCGATTCCGGCTTCATGTAGGCGAGTTGCAGCCTACAATCCGAACTGAGAATGGCTTTAAGAGATTCGCTTACCCTCGCGAGTTCGCTGCTCGTTGTACCATCCATTGTAGCACGTGTGTAGCCCAAGTCATAAGGGGCATGATGATTTGACGTCATCCCCACCTTCCTCCGGTTTGTCACCGGCAGTCTCACTAGAGTGCCCAACTGAATGCTGGCAACTAGTAATAAGGGTTGCGCTCGTTGCGGGACTTAACCCAACATCTCACGACACGAGCTGACGACAACCATGCACCACCTGTCACTTTGTCCCCGAAGGGAAAAGCTCTATCTCTAGAGTGGTCAAAGGATGTCAAGACTTGGTAAGGTTCTTCGCGTTGCTTCGAATTAAACCACATGCTCCACCGCTTGTGCGGGTCCCCGTCAATTCCTTTGAGTTTCAACCTTGCGGTCGTACTCCCCAGGCGGAGTGCTTAATGCGTTAACTGCAGCACTGAAGGGCGGAAACCCTCCAACACTTAGCACTCATCGTTTTACGGCGTGGACTACCAGGGTATCTAATCCTGTTTGCTACCCACGCTTTCGAGCCTCAGCGTCAGTTACAGACCAGAGAGTCGCCTTCGCCACTGGTGTTCCTCCATATATCTACGCATTTCACCGCTACACATGGAATTCCACTCTCCTCTTCTGCACTCAAGTTCCCCAGTTTCCAATGACCCTCCCCGGTTGAGCCGGGGGCTTTCACATCAGACTTAAGGAACCGCCTGCGCTCGCTTTACGCCCAATAAATCCGGACAACGCTTGCCACCTACGTATTACCGCGGCTGCTGGCACGTAGTTAGCCGTGGCTTTCTGGTTAGATACCGTCAAGGCGCTAACAGTTACTCTAGCACTTGTTCTTCTCTAACAACAGAGTTTTACGATCCGAAAACCTTCTTCACTCACGCGGCGTTGCTCCGTCAGACTTGCGTCCATTGCGGAAGATTCCCTACTGCTGCCTCCCGTAGGAGTTTGGGCCGTGTCTCAGTCCCAATGTGGCCGATCACCCTCTCAGGTCGGCTATGCATCACGGCCTTGGTGAGCCGTTACCTCACCAACTAGCTAATGCACCGCGGGTCCATCCATCAGCAGAAGCTTGCGCCTCTTTTCCTCTTCAAGCCATGCGGCTCGAAGACCTATGCGGTTTTAGCATCCGTTTCCGGATGTTATCCCCCTCTGATGGGCAGGTTACCCACGTGTTACTCACCCGTTCGCCACTAGATTGACCAGTGCAAGCACCGGTCGCTCTCGTTCGACTTGCATGTATTAGGCACGCCGCCAGCGTTCGTCCTGAGCCAGGATCAAACTCTCATGAAAAAAATTTGAATTTTCATGAGCTTTGAAAAAGCTCATTTTAATTACTGACTTATTGTATCTCTTTAAGAGATAAGAAATTGTTGTTTCTTCATTAAAAAAATAATGAAGTCCCCTACACATTTGGTTCGTCTTCTTTGTTCAGTTTTCAAGGGTCAATCGTTGTTTTGCAACAACTTCTATATCCTATCATAGGACATTTTTACTGTCAACAGTTTTTTTATTCAACTTTTTTTCAAAGTTTTTTTGGAACTGTTTTTAAAAAGCGAACGTTCGCTTCACAGTGATATTAATTTATCA
>BNJV01002998.1_pt1 | contig 98491 bp, 157 predicted proteins | sample 8540591 | NCBI WGS metagenome assembly BNJV01 (sample SAMD00202457, study PRJDB9452) | human saliva metagenome | host: Homo sapiens | reverse complement strand
GGGGGTGAGAAAGCCATGCCCCAGATTAAAGTTTTGCAAATGGGCTTCCGATGCGGGAAACAAGCCTCAAGTAGTGCCGACCATCCAACCGAGCATTTGCATCAGTAAAGAAAATTCCGCACACAGCCCGAATTTCCAGAAAGCTCCTATGCCTTGAATCTTGCCTAGGCTCTACTTTTAAACCTCGGTGCTGCGTGGCCTTTTACGGCCTTTGAGCCTTCTGAAGAGCCGGGAAACCTGAAGAAAACTCATAGGTGAACACATGCAACAGGTAGAGTAGACAGCCGGAGTTTTAGGAATATTAGATTTTATTTCACACCGTACAGCCCTGAAGCACATACCAGGGAAGTACAGTGTGTTACGCGTACTCTGAAGCTAGGTCAGAGCGATCTGGACAAATGGCCAGCTCTTTGACGAAGTTGTCATGTGACGCCAGAGAGATACTGCTCTGATGCGAATAGCAGCAGGCAAATCCGTTTCTCTGGCCCATCGATGGTATATTTACTTTTATTCACATAACGAGACGCGCAGCCACATATCTACGTTGCACTAATCGGAAACTCTTTCAAGAGAGATTTTCATAGGATTTGATCTTTGGAAGCTTTATGAGGTCATCGATCGTCCTTCTTTCGACCAAGATTCCCAGTCAATTTAGCCATGATGTCCTCGCTTTTTCAAGACCTCCAGCTAGACCCTTGCAGAAACATTCCCTTTAGCCACCCCTTTAGCCATATTCCTTCCTCTGTCCTCTTTTTCCATTGTCTCTCAAACGATCATAGTATGGAAGTCATGGCTGGTCGTTCCTTTCTCTAAGTTTCGGCTAATAGCTTTGAAACCCTCTTGGCAAGTATATTTTCGAATGCATCTGGTGATCTCAGCATAGAAATCTTTCATCATCACTTCTACCAGGTCGTTGCTGCTACTCTACTCGTATTCACGTGATGATAATATTTGAGTTTTGAGTCCGGAAAACCACTCCGATCTTCTTTTAATGATTCTGGAAATGTGATGGATTTTGGTTTATCCCCTTCAAAATATCTCGGACCACAAATAAATATAACATAGTTTCCTCCGGTAAATAATCAAAAGATTTTCCTTTTTAGAAAATATTCAGCATCAATAAGTCCGAAATGATATGCGCCTGTTTTGGACTGGCAACTCAGAGAGTCATTTTTGCAGTTCAATATTGTAATAGTTCCTTTATCTGCACATAAAGGCAAATCAAGGAACCAAAGAGCGTCCTTCCAAAGTTCTTTTAAACTCACTTTGAATACTTTTGGCTTTTTCACCTTAAGTTCCGGTTTTTCCAAATGCTCTGGAGAATAAATTCCGCATTTTACATCCTTTAAAACGACCTGCATAAAAATATCATCCATAAGAATGAGTTCGGCTAAGAACTTGTCGCTTCAAATCCAGTTCTGTGGGAGGATTTTAAATTGCTACTTTTTAGACTAGAACAGCCCTTTTCAAAAAGGATAGAATGAGAATGATGGTAGAGAAAATAGAATAGTATAGAGCTATAGAATTCTTGCTACTCATTATACCAAGGTGTAATAATCTCCTCCTACCTCATATTCGGATATGGTTTTGAACGAAGGTGTGGGATTGACGGAAAAACAATGAAGAGGCTCTTTACTTCTTCTTGTTTGAAATTGTGAAAAGTGCTATAATTATATCCAAAATAAAATCGAAAATAATAATGAAAATGCATAAAAAACAATGAGTATGTAACTAAATTAATAGTGTTGCTTATACCGAAACAGAGAACAGGAATTTGTAGAATTATGCGAGCGGTCTAGAACTTTGGAGCGAAAAGAAAGAAAAGGATGGCATTTTTACTGGCTGTCTTTAAAGCAACATCTGGAAGATACAAGGAATGATGGGGCTTCATGGGAACACTGGCTTTCAGAGGGACAGAGTATATATTACTCAATTCTATGAAGGTCGAAGAGGATGAAGCGAAAGTCTTTGACCATGTTAATTGGGGCAATATCATGATATCGGAAAGGCTACCCTCGTCTCTTCAGATTCAAAAGAGGATTTCAAAATTCTGAGGACTTTGGACCTGCTTTTTGATGGAGAAACTGGAACGGGAAGGTTTTTCCCGGAATCAAAGACTTGGAGCCAATAGATCGAGGGAAAACCCCCATGCCTATGAGGAGAAGTGATTTGCTCGTTTAGCGGGTATCAACAGAGGAATTGCCTCTATCATAGGGAGCTCATCATGGAGTTCCTATGAAGGAAAACTATAGTCTTACGTCCTTTGTTGAAGCTTTATACTGCCAACTTTACTAGGAAGAAAAAGAAGATTCTCCAATAGCAAAAATGGAAAGCGACACAAGAGGAGCTACTTTCCTGGGGCATTAGAGAGCTGCGGTTATAAAAATGTAGAGGATCTTCCTAGATGTCCCAAAACCGACGCAACTCTACTTTTCCGGACTTTTAATTATGGCGATTGATAGCTAGTACATGAGGAATATTTTCCTTATTTTCTTTACAGAATGAAGTTGATCATGAGTTGATGATGCTAGTAAATCAAGAAGATAGGAAGAAAGAAGAGACACAAATAAGTGAGAGGGTGGAATCGGCCTCGCTAAATGGACGCAGAATCAAACATGGGAAGTGGAAGCTTTTTGATGCAAAGCAGGCTTATCAGAATTCTTTTCACTTTATGCCTAGAGACTTTCAAGAAAAGTTTTTACAGAGATTGCTGCTGAGGACATCGGCTTAGTGATTCTTGAGGCGCCCATGGGCTCGTGGAAAACAGAGGCGCTTTTAATGACTGCGGAACAACCAGCGGAAAGCAGCAATGTGCCGGAGTTTTTGATCTGCCTCACCCAAGCCAGTTCCAACGGCATTTTTCCGGAGAGTGAGTCTTGCAGATTCCTTGGGCAAGAAAATCAAGAGAAATTATCTCTTCGCTCATCTCATGGAAAGGCAGCTTTAAATGAAGAGTTTCAAGCGCATTGTCCGGAAACTGACAGCGAGGAATAGATCAGACGGAGAAAACGAAAGTATGTGTATGTGAATGAATGAGTTTCTGGGAGAAAGAAGGCCATGCTGGATGATTTTATAGTAGGAACTGTAGATCATTTACTCCTTATGGCTTTTTACACATCTTATGCTTTGGACACTTTGGGATTTCAGCAAAAGGTTGCCGCCCGGCTGATGAAGGCACGCCCATGATGCCTCATATGGGGGCAGCATTCTCACATGAGTTTTACAATGGCTTTGGAGCCTACAGTGCCAACCATTATCTTATCCGCTGACCTTGCCATAGAACGAAGAAAAGACCTGATGAAGTATTACTTGGAAAGGTAGAGGGATCAAAGAGAAGGACATAGGAAATTTTGATTTCCTGAAGGCAGAAAGCTATCCCTCACTTACCTTAGCAAAGGAAAGTGAGGTTGAGTCTTTTCAGACTTTCAAGAGAGAGAAAAGGTTACGCTTTGATCAGCTGGACGAAGAGAATTTAGGTAGGATACCGTAAAGAGTCTTGGTAAGAATGGAGCGGTCATAGCATTATTGTAAACATGGTTGGGAGGTGGCGCAGAGAATCGCCAAAAGATTTATTAGGAAGCTCTGTCCGAGGAAGAAGTCCATCTTACATTCTCGATTTACTCGACACGGATCGCATAGAAGAGGAATTACTCAAAAATCGGGAAAATGCAGAGAGACCTAAGCGATCGTAGTAAACCCAGGAGCAGTCCCTAGACATTGATTTCGATTTCTATCGATTAGTGACGGCGTCCTGTGGATCTGTTAATCCAAAGAATAGGTCACCCATAGGCATAAGATAGAGGCCTAAGGAACATAGTGAAGCAAGACCTATCTTATGGGAATAAGTGAGAGTTTGACTTTGAAAAAGGATCAAGAAGGGTTTGGAGATTATTTGCTCATGAAAACCCAATGTGCTTTAGGAAATAGTATCTCTATCCCAAAGGATATTTCTCCCCTTGTGCAGGAAGTGTATGGAGAATGGAATCCTTCTTTAGCACCTGACCTTCGGAAGAAATATTATGAGGAGAGTAAAGAGAAATAAGTAGTTAGCCTAAAGAAGAAAATGAAAAGCAAAAGGATTTCGCTTAGATGTTTGGAAATTGAGGTTCAGATGATATTAGTTTAGATGGATTATTGGATAATGATTTGCTTATTGATTCAGAGGAGCTATTTCTGGCTTAAGGTTCGAGATATCGGTTCTTCCATAGAAGTGATAGCAGTAAAAAACTTGGTGCAGGATATGGATTTTTCAAGAGAAAAGGACATTTCAGAAGAGTTTTCAAAAGCATTTATTGCAAAAAAGCTGGCTTGTCAAACTTTAAGACTTGGAGAGAGTATTATTCACATGGAAAAGGAAGAAGATCTCATTCGTTATTTAGAAGATTATAACAGATGAACCCGAGTGGCAGGATGAAGTCTGGTTAAAGGGAAGTTTAGGAACTGTATTTGACGAGAATAATGACTTTCCCTTACAAATATATTGTTTCATTATGATGAAAAATTTGGTTTGCAGTGGCATAAAAAGGAGGTGCAGTTTGGAGCCGATTTAATTTATTAGATAAAAATTGGACTGAGTTCTGGAAGAGGGGAGATGGTATGAATTTCATCACCCTTTTGAAAATGCAGAGAAGTACCAGTGTTTGGTTGGGGAGATGGCAACGCAGGATTTTGGTAATGCTGCGATTCCCGTTAGCAGTATTACATACCGTGTTTTCCCGGCAAATGCTGATGGAGAAGCCATGAGTTTTAGAAATTGACGAGAAATTGGACAAAAGGAGGCTGTTTCCGAAGATGATGAGGAGGAATACAATGATGCCCTCATGGATACATGGAAGACTTTATGAAAGGGAAAATTCCCGGCAGTGGTGAAGCAGTATTTGATGGAAAGAGCATTTTTATTTACTGATGAGAAATATCCTTTATCAGGTGACAGAAGAGATCTTTCCAGAATGAAAACCCAGCACACTATCCGGTGTAAATTTAAAAGAAATATCTCTGAAAGTGATAATAAGATAGCTTTATTTTCCTATGACAGTTGAATATAAGAGCAAATGAGGGAAGGTCAGTTTGTGCGTTGGCTTCTAATGCCCAAGGATATATTGACTATCTGATAAGGCAACTGAGGAAAAGTATAAATCTTCTAAGGGTTGGCTTTTGATATTGGTGAATCTTCTAAATGGTGAAACCTTACTTGAGACTTTAATGACGAACCTGAAAGTAGTAGAAAGCAATAGGGTAGAGTACTCTATTCAAAACCTTGTTGGGAGTATTCCGGAGCAGAAAATATAGACAGAAGTTTTTGGGTATTGTTGATAATCTTTCAGAGCTTTATACCACCTGAGTTGGGCAGTTTTATTGGATTTCGATTGATTTTGCAAAAGATACTAAGGTGGATATCAGAAACTCCGGAGTTGGATCATAGGAACGATGGAAATTGAGCCAATGACCTTATGGAAATACAATGATTCGGGAGAAAAAATAGAACTTTATACACCGAGAAAGTATCCCGGTCAATCATGGAGGTCCTATGGCTTAATTACTGTTCCCATAGGTTTATCGGAAGAAAACAGAGAGCCAGGAATTATCTCTTGGCTTAAGAATAGAAAAAGGAAGTCCATAATCCGGAAAATCAGAATTTCAGCTACAAAATGCAGGACGATGGGAACGCACGATCCTGTGCCGATAAATGAAAATGATTAATGACTTGGCATTACATGGAATTGTACTGTTTGAAAAGGAAAAGAAGGTTGTCTTCGAATTAAGGAGCCGAAGATACAAAGGAAGTTATTGGTATATATATGGGATTTTTGAAAGATTTGTATGTTATTAGGAATACGAAGAAGCCTATTGAAGAAGAACTGAGCAAGCCTATTTTGAACTGGATAAGCCGTTCCGAGATTGGTTGAGTGATATTGATACTTTGAGCTCCAAAGAAGAAAGATTAAGCAGTGGAAAGAAACTCTTCTTGCTTATGAAAGAGTTGAGCCTTGAAAGTAAACGAACATAGGAAGGGATATTAAAGGAATATATGAGGAAAATACAAAAGGATAAAAATATCTTTACTGCATATGAATATTTCTTTAGACCAAAGAAGAAATTAAATCAAGAATAGGAGGAACTATGGATGAAGAAAGAAAATCAATAGATGTAGCAATGCGAAAAGATTTGCAAATTGAGCCTATCAAAACCTTGGAAGTGGCACACTGGCGGGAATTAGAGACTTATAGGAAAGAGCTTATACATGCTCCACAAGCTACTTGCTTTTCCAATCTTCCTGAGGAATTTCTAGGAATAAAGCTAAGATCAAGGTTATAAAAGAAAATGCAATTTATCTTTAGTTTACAGATTTATGCACGTAAGCAGGGCCTCAAAGTCGCAAGAGGAGAAGAGCAACCTACTGAAATATCGGAGAGAGCTACGATTCAGATGAAAGTAAGACAAAAGCTATGGATGAGTTGATTTAATACCATGGTTACAGCCGGGAGCTTTGAGGAGTTATCCCATTACCTTAGACAAATGATTGGTATATTAAAGGCAAATACTGCAACTTCCATTAATTATCCCAAGAAGCAAAATGATTATTCTGGATGCAAAAAGGAAGCAGGACAATATCCTAATGGATTGGGCAAGAGCATGGCTATCAAACATTTCAAAACACTGTAGAAAATAGAGAGCACAAAATGCGCAAAGAAAAGTATTTTAGACATCCATGTTATTCAAACCCTTCCTCCCCATCAGCAGAGATACTGGAGTCCCAAGACAGCGGTTTATGGTGGAGTAAGAAGAGCAAGAGTTAGTTCCTAGCTTTGAAGAAAGCAATAAGAGATTACTTTAAGGAAAATGGAAATCTTTCCAATGTGGGAGTTCGTAGTTTGATGTAGTAAGTTTTCTTGCAGAAAATCAGAACCTGCCGGAACTTTCCTAGGCATGCGGTAAATAAATCTGTAAAGACCTTTCAACGCAGCAGGAATTTCTACAACGAAAGATAACAGAGTAAAAGCTTTTATTTTTCTTGGGAAAAGAACAGGCTGACAATTTGGCAAAAGAAGTTAAGGATAATTTAGATAAAAAGCTCTTTCAGGATATAGCTGCAATAACACGAAGCTATCGATATTGCTTTTCGATTTGGAAGAATGGTTGTGATGATGCCAGTTTAAATGAAGATGCTTCTCCCACCATTCCATTTCTACTCACGGAGTACAAACGGAATTCGATTTTACACTGCATTAGATGACTTGTCCAAGGAAGACCAGTCGGGGGTGAAATGCTGGGAACCATAGAATACAACCTCTACCTTGTATCGTTATGGCAATGTAGCACATATGAGTTTTATCAGCAATTAAAGGAAAATAAAGCCAAAACAACTGAAGCAACTAGTCCTTTGTAGAAGCCTTTGTTAACTCTTTGCCTACAGGAAATCAATAGTTTTGCAAATCAACCGTACCGGCTTCCGCTGTATTATCCTTGGCAAAAGATCGTCCAGTAAGTTTAATATGCATTTGAAACCCGGGTTAAAACAAAATTATCACAAGAAGGATAAGTGTAAATGAGTCTATAGAAGCTATGTTTAAAGAGCATCAGAAGATTCAACGCTTTGTAGAGAAACTGAAATCTCTTCCTTAATCTGAGGCATAATTTTGAGGGAGCTAAGGAATAGCGCATGTCTAATTTGTTAAAATGATTTAGGAGCTGAATCATCAATCGTTTATAAGGAGAAGAGGATGTAGTAATTATTTTACTGAAATTTTCAGGGCCCCTTCAATCCTATGGAAGCTCTTCTCATTTTGAAACCTGTTAGATTACTATCCGTCTAAGAGTGCAGTACTGGGACTTTGTCTGCTTGTTTAGGACACAGAAGGGATGAGGAAGAGAAGATAAGAGAGCTAATAAACTACAATTTGCCAAAGTGAATAGACCAGTCTGGGACTTTATTAAGGGATTATCATATTGCCAAGTCCCATAAGGATACGGGAGTGGACCAAGAACGTATGTAACTAATAGATATTATCTGGAGGATGCGTTATTTGTAGTTGCTCTTTCCGGCGAAGAGGAGCTGATGGATACTCTTTCTAAAGCAATAAAGTCTCTCTTTTCAGCCTATATGGGGAGAAGATTTCGCTACCGGTTCCCGCAGATTTTTTCATATGGGAATGTGTGAATAATATCTGGAGCAGTCTTAAAATCACCTGGAAAAGGTTTCTTGGTATAAGAAAGAAAGAAAAGGAGAGACAAGGTGTAGTGGAGAGAGAATATCACTTGAGGTCTATGTAGATGAGAGATTTGGAGGAAAAGTTCAAAATATAAAGCTAAGAAGGATATTCCGATTTCTTTTTCGTAAAGGAAGACAGTTTATTTTAGAATAAGAAGCTTGTTTTTCTATCGGAGGTACGTTTTGAAGAAAGGCTTAGAGTAGTCAATATAGAAACATGACATTTTTCAGCATTGGAGGAGTAATGGTCTTTCAAGAGTGGAAATTGATAGGAAAATCGAAGAAAAAATCCGAGACTTGACGACGGGGAGCATCATAGTTGGGTGGAAGATTCCCTTTTAGGAAGTTTCTATGTTGAACGCTCAAGAAAAACTATGGCGAATGGATAGCATTCGGGGAAGAGAATATTTGCTTATTCTAAGTGAAGAAACCATCCTGGAAGCTTTTAAAAAATATGGTGAAGGAAGTGGAGAAACAAAATCCTATGATTCTTTATTAGCGACTATTATGACGGAAAATATATCGTTTTCGAGCCACGTTGAACCCTGTTGTGTCAAAGATTATAGAGGGCGAAAAGAGGGAGGCTGGTGCTACTTCTCACCATTGAAAATCAAAGTCATTTTTATTAGTTAGGCGGAGAAGAAAATGGATTTTCAAGCAAACCCGGATGATTTTGTGATTAAAGAAAGAAAATTTGGAACACTGAAAAGGTGCGAATCCAGATACGCCCATTTCTGCTAAATGAAGGATCTAAAGGTTATTGATAGTGAGCGTTTTAAGAAGACACAAGGGAAGGGAATTTACAAGAAAAAGGCCTATGGCTGTGGTTTATTAAAACTGTGATACCGGTATAAAGCGTAACAAAATCGTTAGTTTTATTTATGTAGAACATGCCAGAATCCACCGACAGGACTCTTCTATTACAGTTGCAGACCATCATGGTATTGTTCGTGTGCCAGTATCTCTGATAGGTATTTTATGCTGGGACCCGGAACGGATATCTCAGGCTATGGAGCTGGGAGACATGTACCAGTGTCCTATGGACAGGAGAAAGAGGAGGAGACACATGCCCACGGAGAGCCTTTGTCTCATTCCTCTCGTTTCTGAAAACAAGCAAATCTAGTCAGTAACACAAGAAGCAGATTGGAAATAGCTAGAAAATGTATCAGATGCGTTTTGCAGGAGAAGATGTTTGAAATTAACCATGCAGCTTGAGGTAGAGAAGGTGCCAGAACTGTACAGTTTATCGAAATATGTCCAAGGAATAACATGTTTCTGGGATAAAGGATTATGATCCGGAGGATTTCTTTGATGCAACGCCTATAACCGCTAATATCGGTCACAATGTTGCGTTATACGGATTGGCCATATGTGATTGTTGGGCCTTGGGACTTTCTCCGGCCTGGGCTTTGTACATACAGGCATGACTTGTCTTTGTGTATGATATTGCTGATTCATATAAAGCCTGGACATCTATTCCAGATAGCTTTTCAATCCGTATCAGAAAATTCTGGAAGTGGAGAATCTTCCGAGAGAAGTACGCAAAATGAGAGATGTTTTACGGAGAGTAAACTTTGGAAAGAATAGTAAAAGACATTCAGAATTTGCTGGAACTAGAAGAAGAACAAAAATTAAAATCGATAGTATTAGGCTTATGGGATGATAAGGAAAACGCTTGTTTCTTATGGTGTAAATTATAGTGAGGATACATCATGCCTATGACAGTAATCACTTTATCCAAGGTTAATATTTCTCTTAAAGGAGATTTATCTATGGGATGCAAGAAATAGCTACCGGTGTTTATGTGTTGGAAATTTCAATACGAAGATTAGAGATAAACTGTGGGAACGGATTCACAGTTGCAGGAACCGGAGAAGCTACTATTTATCCAATCGAGAAATGAACTCGGGTATACATTTACCTGAATAGCAGGAGAGATATACGACAGTGATGGAATCCCTTGGTTTGTTTTCCCTTGGAATCGGAGTATAGAACAGGAGAAAGAAGAACTAAAGGATGGGTTTAGTAATGCTACTAAATTTATAAGGCGAGAAAATCTATAAGTCTCATATATCTAAAACAAAGACTGCTATGTTTTCTGGATGTGGAAACAGATGGTTCAAATGAAAATAAGAATAGGATGATAGAGATATGCAAAGCTCTATCGATGCCAGCAACTTTAGAATATCAATCTTTTGAATATGATGGTGATTTACCAAAAGAAATCACAGAATTAACAGGTATTACAACAGAACTCTACAGAGAGAAGGAAGAAAAGAGAGACGGTATTGAAAGAATTACTGGCTTTTAGAGGATGCTATTGTTGTCGGATATAACATTGCTTTTGGACCTTTCGTTGAATGCTTTCGGTGATGGATATTTTGTACACCCCACCGTGGATTTACGAGACTGGTAAAAAGAAACCATTTCAGAAAATTATAAGATGGAAACCCTGTTACAAAGTTAGTGTATACAAAAGTAGTTGCATAGAGCTTTTGGAAGATGCTACAATTGACCTGGCGAATTGGCAACAAAGTGAAATGGATTTTGCCAAAATCTGCTTTGTGGCCTTATTTTAGGATCTTTTAGTATTTGTCCCGCGTATGGGGTGATCCGAATTCTTTTGGTTCTGATAATCATTCCAGATTTGTCTCATGCGTATGATCCTTGTGCCCCTAAAGACGGGTTTTTTGAAAATGTCCCGCGCATGCGGGGGTGATCCTGGTGTTTAAGCCAAACTTATCATCTCTGAATTACTATCTGGGCGTATGGGGTGATCCTGAAACAAGAATCAATAAACATATCGCAATTGCGATTTGTCCCGCGTATGCGGGTGATCCCAACCCGTTGTGAAAGTGAATGATATAACTAAAATTTGTCCCGCGTATGCGGGTGATCCCAGACGGTATCTCATCTACCTAACTACCAGTCTGATTTGTTCCGCGTATGCGGGGTGAGATCCTGATTGTAAACTTTCAACCACTGATAGAAATTAATTTGTCCCGCGTATGCGGGTGATCCTGTTCTGCAATTTGTGCTTGTTGCCGTCTGCTCATTTGTCCCGCGTATGCGGGTGATCCCACAGAGGAAGGAAAAGCAATCCACGAGGTAGATTTGTCCCGCGTATGCGGGGTGATCCCGGTAAATGAATTATTTGCAGGTATCGGAGCATATTTGTCCCGCGTATGGGGTGATCCTCACCCAGTTTAATTCCTTGTGCTGCTTTTAATATTTGTCCCGCGTATGGGTGATCCTCTCGGCAGCTTAGACCTGTACAGAATTAAGGCATTTGTCCTTATGTATGCGGGGTGATCCCTACACCCTGGAAACCCGATGTGGAGAGGATGATCGGTCCCGCGTATGCGGGGTGATCCCGCTTGTACGTCCACCACGCATCCGTTATCATTTGTCCCGCGTATGCGGGGTGATCCCGCTTGTAATGTCCAAATTCACGCATCCACATCATTTGTCCCGCGTATGTGGGGTGATCCTGGACGGGATGCAGTCCAAAGCTGTTTCACATTTGTCCCGCGTATGCGGGTGATCCTCTCATTCATCCTTTGCCCTTCTTGCTAGTTTGTCCTAAGCGTATGCGGGGTGATCCGCTGTTTGAGAAAACGCCTAACGAGGAATTTCGTTTGTCCCGCGCATGCGGGACGATCCGCCCGCATTTTCAATATCCACATCCGAGGAATTTGTCTCGCGCATGCGGGATGATCCAAGTTAGTGAATGGGAAACGGAAGAGCAAAAGAGATTTGTCCTGCGTATGTGGGGAATGATCCTATACATATAGGATTTCAAGCATTTTTGAGACTAAATTTGTCCCGCGTATGCGGGATGATCCCTATATCAAAGAAAACTGGGGAATATTTCCATTTGTCTCCATGTATGCGGAGTAATCCATGGGACGAATATAGTTTCTTTGTAGTTTATGATTTTCGCAATATATACGGACTGCAAAGGAATTAGTCTTGTGTTTTCCTCTAAGATCTGGAGGAAGAGGATGGCAGAGTTACAGCATAACTTAATTCGATAATGGAAAAGAAAGAGGTATTATTTCTGCGCTGGAAGAAGCTTTAGAGCAGGGAAACTCTAATCACCTATAGTGGAAAGGTGTTTCATGATACGCAAAATGGAAGAAGACAGAGGTGCTTGAATTCACTAGAAGCTGAAGATGAAATACCACCTGTGCGTACCTGGCGCTTATTCAATAAGCAAATGGTGTGATTGAGGAGGCACAGCTGGATAATATACGAGCGTAGCTAACTTTCTATAGAGGAAATGTGCCAGTGCATCCTTCTGTAAGTCATCTGAATGGTGGAGAACCCACCCATCTTTTACGAAGCTGGTGGAAAAGGGAGAAGCGGATAGGCTGTATGAATACTTGAGTACAGCTGTTCCCCATGGTATAGTTCTCACCTCTAAGCGCGAAAAAATGAATGCTAAAGAAGAGCTTCTTGCCTGCTCGGCAATTAAGCCAGACTAAAGGAAGATTTTTCAAAAAGCAGCCTACATGAGTAGAGAGCAACTGGATAATCGCTATCTTTAAAGCTGTAGCCTGTCTAAACTTATAAGCCGAAAACGGAAAGCCAAAACTTCCTGCTGTCATATATACAGGAGGGTGTCGGAGAAGATGGAAAGCAACATATTCCATCTGAAATGGAGCAGAGACAGTATTAAAGCTAGGAAAATTTAATGCTATACCATACAGATATAGTAGTAAAAGTGAAATTCGAGCTAAGCTTTATCAAGGAGGAGCATATGACGAAAACGGGAAGTAAAACAGGAAGTGGAAAAGTTACTAAGGCCAGCCAGTCTTGCCCGGAAGGCAGAGAAGCGGCGTGCTTCATCTGGATGCCTATGGGACTGTGAGAAAAGGCAAAAGCAGAAGGTTTTACAGGAATTGGAAGAGGACATCACTAGTATTGATGACTTGATTGCTTTTTGCAGGAAGCGAGCAAAGGAAGGCAGATATTTGGTGAAGAGAAGGCCGCAGCCATCTTGAAGGCTAAGGAAGCAAAGGAAAAAGAGAGGAGACTTGTATTAGTGAGGCATGTCGTAAATCAAGGTGATTTTGGCTAATAGGACTGCTTTGCTTTCCCAAGATCTTCTTAAACCCGACGCCCGCAAAACGCGGCATCGGGATTTCAGGCAAAATTGTAGTTTTTCTATGTAAAAGTCTTGAGAAAACAAACCTCATTGTGTTGTTAACTAACCGACACAAGATTTGTATTTTAGAAAATTACCCCATTAAAAAGAACCCTCACAGCCCTATTTATCAAGCGTAGAGTAGTATGCCATTCTACCCCGATTTTAGAAAAATATTTTGGAGAATACTGCACAAACGCTGTATCACCGGAAAATCGTAGGCAAGCGTGGCGTGAATGGATTACAAAATCGAGGTAAGCACTCGGGAGGCGATAAAGGAAGGTTCAAATGGAAAACAATCATTGGTGAGGGGACCTCGGAGAAGAGGGATTACAGAGGAGAGAAGATTGAAAAGCTATGGAAAAAGGCCTATCTCGGAGGGAAATTGTTGGAAGTGCAGAGGCGAGAGAACTCCCATTTCTCTTTTGGGGAAAGTGTGGAGGAGGCTCTGGAGGATAAGTTCCGTGTTTCCGTGGAGGAAATTCAAAATGCGGTAGGAGGAATCCCTCATGCAAAACGGGATCACTGTGCAGCAAGAGCCTATATCCTCTAGTAGAGAAGCGGACTCCCGCTTCTCGCTACTTGTAAGGCAGAGAATCAAGGAAGAAATCGGAGAAGAGGGGCAATGAGGAAAGTTTTAAAGAAGATCCAGAAGGATTTTCCTGATCACGACCTCTCCTGTCTTTCCGCAAAGTATCATCTTCTCCCAAGAGACACAGGAAAACCTGGAAGCGCCTCGCCCTTCCAGTAAGAGCGGCGGTGAGCCTACGGCACACAGGAAGAGCCGAACTGAGAAAATCTGCGGGGAGACTTTCCTTTCCTACCATTTGCTAAGGAACCAAAGAGGACGGAAGAGTCGTCGCCTTCACGGCTTCTAAGTGAGAAGCTTTGCTATACTGACCGCAGGGACTTTAATACGGAAGCCATATTTTGAGGCTTATACGAAGAGAAGAAGTGGAAGAGCTACGAAGGAGTAATTGACGAGGGAAGAAAATGACCTCTCTACCCACTCCTGCACTGACCTTCCTCCTGCCTGGTGTGGATACGGGACAGGACAGCATATTGCGCCTCGAGTCTCCGCAGGAGATGTATCCTCGGTATTGCCATGGCACCTGCCATGAAGCAGGTGCAAAGATCAGCGTGCCTGTCTATGTTAAGGACTTTTACGACACTATGAGCCCGCACCAGTGTAACCATGGCGACACCGACATGTCCAATGCCAGATTTTCGCCTTATCACCAGCTTAGCTCCACGCTTTATTGATACGGTTGCGGATCTCGGACGGCATTTACCACAGCATTTCTGCTCTTGGCCGAGCGTATCCAAAGTACGTGGCGGTATGGGAAATGTAGTTTCTCGGAGAAAGCAAGCAGCTCCTGGCGGCGTGAAAGATCTGCGTAGTTTTGAGGGGCAAGCGGCGGAGTGATTCGTTGGATCTCGTGTTGTCGCTGACACCGCGGCTGCAGATCGACGCTGGGAATGAGGCAGGAGTGCCGGCAGTGTACTTTGGACGCACGGCGTGTTGGATTTGCTTGAATACAGCTTCGTACCAATAACGCGATGACCGTATGAAAGCTATTGGCATGATGTTTTCCCGGCAGTTTCGCTACCCGACCTTTCTGGAAGAAGGGTAAAGGAAGACTGAAACTGCGAATGGCATCTGATGGATCCGGCACGACATTCTCCTGATTAAGGGCTACTGTCAGGAGGACTTTCTACGGGAAGAATGGGAAAGCCGCCACAGAACACCGTGTACGCGAGTAACCGAATCAGTAAGAGAGTTTATGTAAGTTAAAGGGATACAGTGCGACTGATTTCTAAAGTCCGTGGTAGAGACCGGAACCCTTGCCCTGCCTTTTACAGAGATATGGTAAACCGCACAATCCGAGACATAAGGGCATCATTTATTGCTAACCTCTGCACGGAAATCAGTAGAACATGGAAGAAGTGAAGATTTTGGAGCGGAAGGCTCACGGAAGAGGGCGATGAGGTCATTGTCAGCACCAGAGCCAAGGGCGATTTTAGGTAGTTTGTAATTTGGCAGCATCTCTGCCTTGTGAAACACTGATGTGGCGACATAAAGGGAAGCGCTGCAGAAAATCATACGAAGACGGTGGCTGTTCGCGCGCGATAGCAATGTCACATTGACCTGAAACTTCCCATCCACAGGATGCTATGAGCCAGACTCAATAAAGAAGTTATCGTGCCACCGGGCGTGTTTCTGGCTATCGCGAGGCTGCCGTAGCGCAAGCACCATATTGCGTGGGAGTCTGAGGAGCATTTGCGCTTAGTGGATACCAGCTCCTCGAAAATACTAACTAGCAAGCGATTAAGGCGAGTGCAGATTTCTGCCAGAGCATAGGAAGCTAGCAGAGAATTTGCCGGCCTGAGTGGGAAATGCGGAGTATTTCCGTAGAAGAGACTATAGCTCTTCCGAATGGAAAAGAGCTGGAAAAGGAAGTGCATGAAGGAACTCGAAATGCCCGGATTTTGGCAACGGCACCCGACCAGTTCCACCCCCATCCTGATCGGAACAACAGCGACTGGATCCGATTACAGGAAACGTGCTCTTCCTTAGAGGAGAAGAAGGGAGCACTTTTACGAGGCTGGCCCGGGAGCTTCATGGAGAGCTATTGGTACTATAAGTCGGCGCACCAGATTGACCAGACCTGGTCGGCACGCTGCGGGACTTCTGCCAGGAGACACATTGATCAGGCGCAGAGCGTAAACCCTGGGATTAACAATGACAGGTGATGAGTGAGCTTTTGAACCCTCTATACCTTGGCTTGGGAGTCCGCGTGTGGACGATGATCTACTTCAAGTGTGCGCCTTTCCAGCTACTGATCCCGAGATGAATGTGAGTCTTGCTTCCGGCATAAGGGAGTAATCGATTCCTCTGTAAGATGTCTGAAACCGGCTTCATAGCCTCACAGCGCCTGCTCCTGTACTGTCTCCATGACGCAAGTGGCACTAAGCACAGTCCCCGCGAGGCTCGTCAGCGCAAGTGCCGACGACTGCATACGCTCAGAGAGCACAGTAATGCGGTTTCTATACATTCATAACGCGAAGCCTCAGTGGCCAGCCTCTCACATGCAGAGAGCGCAAGATGTCCTACAAAGCGTGTTAACTTACTTACGCGAATAGCGCTGCGAGCATTTCAGTGAAAATCTGCTGCTGAACTAGTGCCTTTTAGGGACTGCAAAAGAGCAATCGACGGACCCTGCTGCATCTATGCAGTAGAAAGGGAAAAGTTACGCGGATCAAGAGATTAAGCGAGTTTCCTTTATTTAACCTGAAGGGATATTGATGTTCGGAATCGGTAGGATGATCAATCAACATCGACAAAACATCAAATGATTTTAACAATATGAAGCACGAGTGGGTTTCGGACCGGTATCGTCGTGGCCATGAACAATTTCCTGGGTACCGAGGAAACTCAACCTGAACTCAGTGATAGTAGAGTCATTATCCGAATCTCATACGGCACCTGAGCGGACGGCTGCAAGGACAAGATTTTAAGCTTCCTCGGTCTATCTCGATTCCCTGCAGTCTGCGAATCTGCCGAGTCATTTCGCAGTATGTTACGGCAAATGAGTGTCAACCTCTCGCCTTTCTATCCAGACTTTCAGGAGTGCATCCACGAGCCAGAGCTACAGCTATGCTGGACACCATTTGCAATCCGACGGGAGAGGAAATGACATATCTTTTTACCAGTGGAAGACGGATGAGTACACTGCTTGCTAGAAATGAATGACGTCGTGAAACCCTACAATGAGTTTAAGGTGGAAATGACAAATCGAAGGAGAGCTCATCCCTCCGTGTACTGCATTGCAACTTTCATCTTAGAGGGAATCTACTCTACTTACCCGACTATGTTCCTTTCTATAACCTCGGAAGAAACGGAAAGATGCCGGCCCCGTGCAGGAAACTCCAAGTTATTAACCGATGAAAATACGCACCTTTGGCTCTTTCTTTACGTAAAACATTCTTCTAGGAGCTGAAAAAGTGAAGAGCCGGAGCTCTTCAGATGAAAAGTACACGATGAGGAAATCACCGCCGCAAGGATAAAAAGAAAGGTGGTCATGTAGAGCAGAGAAAATTGCCTGGGGACAGTATGTTATCGGAGAAGCCATTCCCGGCCGAAACGGAAAATGGTGGAGGATTGCATCAAGTATCTGGGGAAATCACTACAGCCCCAGGGCTTCGGAACCCTTTACCCGCTATGAGAAAGAGTTTCTGAGTCCATGAAATGGGGTATCCCAGCATGCCGATGCCACTATGGTAAAAGACCGACTTCTCATGTAATGCACGCTCCACCGCCTACGCAAAGAGCACCGCAAATTGAAGATGACCTATAAAAATGAGATATCGTGCTTTCGCATGAGACTCATTAAGAATAAAGGATAAAGACAAAATCCGCGACAAGCTTTGCTTGTTGGCGGATTTTTGTCTCATAAATGAGTATTGTGTATAAGTGGCAAGATATAGTAGTTTATCAGTGTATGCTATAGAAAAGCATATGCATTCCGTCTATCGAATGCTGTAGGAAAAGATACGGTATTCCACAGAATACTGTAGGAAAAGCATACGATAATGTGCTTTGCTGCGGGCAGTGAAAAAGGAAAACCCGTTTGCCCAAATGGATAAGTGAGAAGTATAAGATTAATTTGTACTGAAATGCAGTTCCACTCTGATATGGACGGTGTACTTTTTACCATGGAAATACTTTAGCTTTCCGGGAGTAGCTGCTAGAATCTTCAGTGCCATGCTGCAGGAGGAGTGACAGTATCATTTATTTCTCCTGACTAATAATCTCGGGACCACATCAGTGCGAGCTGAAGCAGAAGCTGGAAAGAATGGGGCTGGATGTACCGAAGAACGTTTTTATACCAGTGCACTTGCTACATTGCGGCTTCTTTAAAGGGAGCAGAGTCCTGGATGCCTGGTGTATGCTATTGGGCGAGGCAGGACTTCCTCAATGCGCTGCATGATGCGAACACGCATGCTGAATGGACGTCAATCCGGATTATGTGGTTGTGGGAGAGGAAGGACCTATTCACTGAGACGGTAAATCAGAGCCACCACTTTAGTCTTGAAACGCTAAAACTGACGGAGCCAATGGCCAGACGTCTCCGGGCCTACAGAGGATGGCATTTCTTCCGGCATGCGGTGCACCATCGACGCACTGATTGAAACTACGTGACGGCCAAAAGCCTATTTGCGGAAACCGAATCCCTTTGAATGATGCGACGGACTTCGAATCCTGGAATCTGCCACCCGGAGAAGCGGTTATGATTGGAGATAGAAATGGATACGGACGTGATTTCCGGGTTTGGAGAGCGGAAACGTCCACGGTATTGCATTGTCGGGACTCCGATGAAGAAACCAGGAGCAATATGCCTACCGCCCTATTGTGTTAAAATTTGAGTAGGGACACTGGGCAAAAGCCGCAAAAGGAAGACGCCAGTGATGCTATGACAACTATAGCACACCCAGCATTAGTGGATGCACTGAAAAGGTTCTTCCGAATCAGGAACCGAGAAAATGGACTGTCTCTGTTTAAAAGGATATGCAGGGAGAGAGGCTCTTCCAACTTGCCTACAGTTGCCAAAATGATGACAGAGGACACAGCGGCATTTCGGACAGAAGTGATTTCAGATCTGGAAGGCACAGATACAGCTTAGGAAAAGTGGATTAAGCCCCTGCGCCTATCCCTGCCGCGGAGTAGCGGATGAAAACTACCTGTCCAGGAGAGGCGGGCTGTATCCGGACGTTCTCCTTCCGACGAGGAGGAAATAAAAAGCGGTTCCCGGACAATGGAGAAGCGTCTGTGGACGGATCTTGACTATAAGGAGAGGACGATCTCATCCCAAATATCCGATTCAACTCAATCCTTTTCCGATGCGCCAGAATCGGCGAAAGAGTATACACTTTTGCATGCCGAAGTTTTGGAAGCGCGAAATCTCCCGGAGCGTTAAGACACGTTACTGCAGCCACGGAAATGGTTTGGCGATGGATTGCGGCGGATTATTATCGGGTTCCTGTTTCTAGCGTAAGAGCATTGGAGAATCATTGAAAATTTCTACGAAGACTGCAGGTGCGCTGTGGTGTAAATATTGCTTCTCACCTGATTTTCACGCCGCCTCTCGATACGGCAATGGCGTGAGAGAGACTACGATTCAGTTGGTGGACATCCCATAGGGATGAAAACACAGTTTGCCCGTCATCCTGCATAGATGGATTTCTTTTGCAGAAAACACGGAATTCATAGCACCTTGAGATTTCTACTTGTGTTTCTCAATGGGGAGCGTTGCGGCACCGAAAAGTGATGGCTCAAACGAAGAGGCGGAATGTAAACTTTTCTCCTGAGCAGTCCGGCTGTGGGGGAGAATATACCGAATTTCTGGAAAAATCTTCCTACCGGAATTAAAGGTTTTTAAAAGGAGGAAAATATCTTGGGAAACAGCTATTTTCATATCTCCGATGAGCCGAAATGAGGATAATATGGACAGCTTCGGCGCAGCAGTTGAATCGGTAAGAGCGCTAGCGGACCGAAAGGCAATGATGCCCACAGCTTTTGAAATCTATCGAAGAGGCCATGCACAACGTCCGGTTGTGGCGGCCAACCGTACTGAGCCCTCTTTGTGAGGCAGGGAGCAAAAACTTGGGCATACTACTGCACGGGGCAGGCGGTCAGATGTTCCCAATCGTTTTATCGTAATGCCCTCTGCAAGAAACAGAACTCGGTGTCCTTTGATATACTATCAGGTAGAAGGCTTCCTGCATTGGGGCTTTAATTTCTATAATTCGGAAAAAGTCTATTGAGCATATTGATCCATGCGCGTTACCGATGCAGGGGAGGCATTTTCTGGGAGACCCTTTATCGTTTATCCCGGAAAGGATGGGACTGCTATGTCGATGCGTTCCGTGGTTTTGGGTAGCTTTATCGGATATTCGGCTATTAAAGATGGCGGAACAAAGTCTCGGTAGAGAGAGTTCTGCAAAGGAATGGAAGAGACGGCGGGATGAAGTTGAGCTTTGCATTATCCCAAAGATAAGAGCCTTTACTGCGCTTCGTGGGATGGGTGAGAAGAGTTTGCAGGAAGATGCAGGCTGCCAGGAAACATCTTTCTATGCTGTGCTGTTTCAGGGACAGCTTACGCCTGAGCACACCTGCTCTATAGAGAATATTCATTGTTTATTAAAAAGCGAAAATTAGTCCATGCTAATTTTGCTAAGTCGATGAAAGGCTTATAAAAATTGGAAATTATAGACGATAGGAAGGTAACTGTGTTTTGGAAGAAAATGTCCGTTTTATGCATGGCGAAAATTTAAAACAAGGGAAGAGCAATGCCGACAGGGAGAAGAGGAAGAAAAATATTTGTCCAAAGAGAAAATAGAAGTAGGATGCAACTCGGAGAAAGTATCAAAGACCCATGGAAGAGTAATGACGAAAATGGGGTTTATTTGGATGAGCATCAGATTGCCATATTAAAGAGAAAATGTATCTCGAATTTACACTTATCGCTTTTGTGGATGATAAAGCAGTTCCGATTCCGGGAGGCTACTAAGAAAATTATCTCGCCAGCATAGAAAAACCGATAGAGCATCTAGCTTTGCGCAAGTAAAGCAACAGTTGGAAGAAAGGATGAACCACATCTTTGAGCATGGAAGATGAGGATTTATACTGAATTCGTTGGATATTTTCGGGGAGTTGGAATCGCAATTTTTCAAAATGACGCGGTGGCAATCGACGTATATGATTAAAATCAGCGATGAATATACCTTCACATAGCTGGATGTCGCAGCAATTTCCATGATGATTGGCAGAGAATACGGATGTCCAAGGAGGAAACATCATCCCGGTATTACTGGTCATCACGACTGGGGAAAAGCAAAATTCTCAATGAAATTTTTGAATAAGCTGAAGTTGGACTGATGAAGATTTGAAACGATAAAGAAATCACAGCCTTTATGGGTATGAAATCTTGAAGGAGGAAGAATAATTTTTCCGCTTTTACTTTTGACGGTGTTTTACATCATCAAGAGAAAAATGAACGGGTTAGGGCTATCCGATCAATTGTCGGGAAGGATATTTCTCTTTTCCAGAATCCTGTCTGTGGCGGAGCATTTTTGACGCGTTGGTGACGAAGCGTCCTTATAAAGACCGATTAGCGGACGCGAAGCGATGGAAATGATTTTTGGCTCTTGATCCGAGCTGGATAATACGGTTATTCAGAGCTTTACAGAAAGCGTCATTTTTCATCCGGTGATCTCTATCGTGGAACTTTCTAACGGAGAAATGGCTAAAGTTGTGGAAAACAACAACGTCATCCTACCGTCCCTAAGGTTGTAGAGATTCAGACGGGAAAGATTTATACTTAAGTGAGGATCATTCCTATAATATCGTGGTTTTATAAAAAGAATGCGTATTGCGGTTTTTAAAGAATAAGGCGTAGCGGAAATGGGATATTGCACACTCTGCGATAAGAATAAAAAGGTTCCTTTACCCTTTCAGGGCGGGAGGATTTTCTTGTTATGTACCCTATCTATTAAAATGTTGCAAGAGTAAAGAAGGTTTAGAGAGCAGGAGTGTGCTTTGGAAAATATTGTTGTAAAAGATGTGTCCTATCAATCACACGAGGCGAAATGAAAATGATGAGGTGATTGAAACCTTTGTCTGCTCTGCACTCTAATTTTTCGATAGAGGCGGGAGCTTTCGCTTGCATTCTGGGATATAACGATCCGGAATCGACCTTGGCTAAGCTTTTCAATGCCTCGCAGCTCAGACAGAGGCACATTCTGGTTCTCCGAAATGGACAGTCGGGAGGAGAAGAACATTTTCTGATAAGAAGAGAAGTGAATGGTCTTTCAGAATCCGGACAATCAGATTATTGCGTCCGTTGTCAGGAAGAGGATGTCGGCTTCGGGCCGGAAAAATATCGGGCTTCCCACCGATGAAATCTGGCAAAGGGTAATAATGCTCTCTGCTAGTGCATATGGAGGCTCACAGACTAAAGTCTCCGAACCACTTTGTCCGGCGGATGAAGCAGCGTGTGGCGATAGCGAACTCTGCCATGGAGCCAAAGACCATTGTGCTTGATGAGCCGACCGCCATGCTTGATCCGAGTGGAAGAAAAAGAGGTTTTGGAAATCGGTTTTGGAGCTGAAGTGGAAGAAGGGTATCAGCTATTATTTTGATTACGCACTATATGGAGGAGGCGGCCGATGTATCGGATTCTCCTATGGACAGCGGAAAAGCTTTGTTATGGACGGAAGTCCCCGTGAGGTTTTCCAAAATGTGGAGCGCTAAGGGAATATCGCATGGATGTGCCGCTCATTACGGAGCTGCGCACAAGTTGCAAAAAGGGCTCTGATAGAGAAGACCATTCTAGAGGAGCTGGAGGAAGAGCTTTTTAAGCTAAAGGAAGAGGGATTTGTTCTGCAAGAAAAGCTTTACTGGCGCTGGAGCCCCGGGCTTGTCGGAACTCCGTCCGAGAAGCCTGAGGCAGGCGACTACATTGTGGAAGTCAATCATCTTTCCGCGATTTTTCCAGGAGGCACGGTTATGGAAAGCTTTGCGAAGGATTTGGCAGCATGAAAATGGAGGGGAAGTCTCACCGCGGTAATCGGGCATACCGGCTCGGGAAAATCCACCTGGTGCAGCACTTAAACGGGCTTATTAAGGCGAAGTCCGGGAGAGATTTTCGTCTCCTTCCGTGAGAATCCACCCTCGTGAAGAGGGAAACCTTTCCTTTTTCAAGGAAGAAGACGATTATAGAAAAAGAAAACGAAGACTTTCCTTTCGGAGGAAGAAGTTTTGATTATCGTGCGCTCCGCTTTAAGGTAGTGGGCTTGTTTTCCAGCACCCGAGAGTATCAGCTTTTGAAGAAACGGTCCTCGCGGATGTGATGTTCGGCCCTCAAATCAGGAAAGAGTAGGGAAGATGCGGAAGGCTTGTGAAAGAAGCCTATGGCGAGTCTCGGGATTGGGAGGAGTCTATGCAAAGTCTCCTTTCGAGTCCGGAGGGCAGAAGGAAGCGTCGCGATTGCGGGTGTACTTGCCATGGGCCGGAGCTGCTATTTTGATGAGCCGACAGCAGGCTTAGATCCTGCTGGAAGAGATGAACTTTTTGAAGAGATAGTGGGCTCCGAAAAACTATGCATGACCATTCTTCTTGTTTCTCACCCATGGATGATGTGGGCGTTATGCGATCGAGGTTTTGGTTTTGCATCAGGGAGAGCTGAAGATAGAAGGCACGGTAGAGGAAGTATTTTCCAAGACGAAGAGCTGGAAAGTATGGGGCTTGACTTCCGCAGATTCGCGCAGTTCTTTTGACTTGAAGGAAATGGTTTAGATATGCAACTTGGAAATACCTGTTTCGAGGCGGTAGGCTCTCTTCAACCTACTTTTTCCGAAGATTATTCTGAGGGAAAGGGGGTAAGTCATGCTTAGAGAAATTACATTAGGCAGTGCTATCCTGTAGACTCTTTTATTCATAGACTAGATCCTGAGAGCAAAGCTTGCATGGTACCTTCTTGTTTTTAATTGCCCTTTTCATTGTGAATTCTTGATCGGCCTACGCAGTGTTGGCCCTTGTGCTTTTTGGCTTTATTCTTTTATCGAAGGTGCCTTTCTCCTATGGTGAGAGGTTTAAAAAGTGTACTGTTCTTACTCTGCTTTCTGTGAGCTTTTTAATCTTTTCTTACACCGGGAGAAGAATTATTTCGATCTTGAAAATGACCAAGGAAGGTTTACAGATTGCAAGCATGATGGCGATTCGTCTCAGTGATGCTGGATGCTCCAGTTCCATTTTAACCTTAACGACTCACACCGAATGCACTGACAGACGGCATGGAAAAAGGGGCTTGAATCTTTAGCATTTCATTTCTGTACATGAAATTGCGATGATGATGTCTATTGCCTCTCGTTTTATCCTGATTTTAGTGGAAGAGACGGATAAGATTATGAAGGCACAGATGGCAAGAGGCGCAGACTTTGAGAGCGGAAGTATTTTCGATAGAGCAGCGCATGGTGCCTCATCCTGTACCACTTTTTGTCTCCGCCTCCGAAGAGCCTATGACCTGCGGATGGCTATGGATAGCGCGCTGCTATCAGGGAGGAGAGGGCAGGACCAAGATGAAAACTGCTTCATTATACTGGAGCGGACTATTTGTCCACCTTGTATTGTTCCTCATTTTAGGACTGGCTATCGGAAGTCGATTTATCAGTCTCCCGTAAGGGGAATGCACTGAGATAGGACTAAAAGAAAGAGGTGTGCCTTGCATCGTTTTGTATTGAAACTGGCCTATGAGGGCACAAATTATCATGGATTTCAAAGGCAAGAGGAGCTTCGGACGGTCTCGGGAGATAGAGGAAGTACTTTCTCGCCTCTTTCCGGGGAGTGCCATAACTTTATCGAGCGAGCCGGACAGACTCAGGAGTCCATGCTTTTGGGGAAATATTCTTTCCTTTGATACGGAAAAGGAGAGAGATCCGGAAAACTATGAGAGAGCTTTAAACAGTTATCTTCCGGAAGATATCCGTGTTCTTTCCGCCTGGAAAAAGACGGAGGATTTTCACCCTCGTTTTACGGCACATACGAAGGAGTATCGCTACAGTATAGACAGGGCGCGTGGGAAAAATCCGCTCTATCAAAGGCTGTACTACCATTATACTTTTCCTCTTGATTTATCGATGATTCGGGAAGGAATCGAAATTTTAAAAGGAGAGCACGACTTCACTCTTTGGTAAAACCCCAAGGCGCAGACCCTGTTGCAGGAGGCTCGGCGGTAGCTGTATCACGGATTTTCGCCTTGAAGGAGGGGGAGTATCTGCATTTTACCGCAAAGGGAAACGGTTTTCTATCACATGATTCGCATCCTTGCGGAACCCTCGAAGTCGTGAAGAGGAAGGATTTCACCCTCTGCACTTCCTGAGATTCTGTCGGAAAAGACAGGCGCCTTGCTCGTCTGACAGCTCCCGCAAAAGGGGCTTTGTTACTGTATTTAGACTATGGAGATGCGTTTGTAAGCGAAAAATTCGCTCCTAGGGAAATATGTTATAATGGGTTGCAGACAGGCTTTTTGAAATTTGGAAAGGAGCCATAGATGGAGGAAGACTGGAAGAGATGGGAGAGAACGAGATTATCTGGATTTACAAGGAGGCTATCGGGAGCTCTCACAGAAGGGATACATGAGAAAACTGTTCTCCAAATAGTTTTAGGGAAGCCTTAAAGAAAGAAAAGTTTTCTCCCTATGGATAGCATTTTTGATTCTGCAGACTATCATTTTCGACAAAATATTTTTAGACGGTCTTTCAGAGGAATTTCTGCTCCTCCTATTTGACCATCATAGTGGATTTAAAGAGAGGAGAGGAGAAGAACTCAGTCATCGCTCCTGGGCTTAGGGAGTACGGTGTCCGTACCGCATAGTAGTGGGAATTCTTCTGGGAACACCGGAAAAGGAAAAGGCGGAGATCAATGATGCTCTTTATGAGTTTAAGCGACGAGTATCGTCCGAGGCGCGGAGTCGCATTTAAAGGATGCGAGAGCGGGAAAAGATGGATTTTGAATAGGAAAAGGAAGCCTTTTCGAGATCCCATTTTAAATACCAGCCTGTACTGTTTTACGGATGGAGATTTTTCAGAGGAAGAGTAAAGACACATTTGCTGAGGTTTCTAAAGATGCTTTTGATCTACCTTTACTGCTCTATGGACAAGAAAATTTTTAGGAGAACGCTTACCGGAAAAAGAATTTGATGAGGGCATTTATGTTTTTGGGAAGCCGGGTAAAAGATACTCGGAATGGACATTTTCGAAGATGGGAATATAAAAAGCAAAAGGAAGAAGAGAAGAATGTCGACTGTTTAAATGAAAAAGTTAATCAGCAATTATCATATCAACTCACCATGGCTTATTTTTAGAGAGGAAGGATTAGGAAGATGAAGAAAAGACTAGCGGACTACATTGCGTGAAAAACTGGTGGAAGCGGGATTTCACGCTACCCTCTCCGTCGTAGGCGGAGGCAAGCAATGCACTTAAACGATGCGCCGGACATGGCAGCGTATTCAAAACTACCAGCATCATGAGCAGGCACTCGCGCTATGGCAGCGGAAAGCTATGCCAGAACGCTAGATGTTCCGGCTCCTTTGTGTGACTCCGGTCCCGGCGGACGAATACGATTACCGGTGTTTTGGGAGCATACCTGACCCCTCCCCATGATTGTCCTCTCCGACAGGTGCGGCATGACAATACCGCCCGCTGGTCGGGACGAGGCGCTTCGCGCCATGCGGAGATCATCAGGAGTTTGATATCCTGCAGTCTGTTTCCTGCATGTGCAACACAGCGAGATGTGCTGACTGACCCGTACCGTGTGCGCTGGGCGCCATTGAAAAGGCGATTTACTCGGTCAAGTCAGACCGGTCGTCCCGGTCCCTGTTGGCCGGATATTCCGGTGGATGCTGGCTGCTGGCCACATTGAAACCGAGGATTTACTCGGAAGCTGACTGTTTCCGATTTTGGAAATGGAGGAGACGGCGAGAAAGAGAGAGTCGGAGAACAAGCATCCGGAGTTTGCAACTGCGCTCCGAAAGTATCGGATGAGGAAGAAAAGAAAGGCCTCCATGCACGTAAGGAGAAGAAAGAAACCCGCATGTATTAGCGGAGGACTGAGGAGGACAGGAAGACCACGGCTTTACTTGCTGGGAGACTCTTTCCTGCCAAGCAGGTTTTAGAGAAATTAGAGAAAGTAAGCGCATTTTCATATATACAGGAAAACGGCATCTCGCATTGCCGGAGCGAGACGATGTTCTAGAGCCTCCGAAAAGCTCGGCATCCCCGTAGTACTCGGCTGGAAATGCGCCGGACATTTTCCCTGACAGCACCCCTTAAATGCGGACGCCCCGAGGACGAGGCGACAGACCCGGAAACCCTGCTGTGCCAAAATGCGACTGCATCTTAGCATTTGGATCGAGACTCACATCCGCCAGGGTTGGCTATGCCTCCGTGACTGGGCACCCGGGGCCTGCGTGATGCAGAACGATATTGATAAGGAAGAGATTGCAAAGCCCTCCGTGCACTGCGCGATTTTACAGCTTCACGGCGACGCCAAGGCCTTGATTCGTGCACTGCCTCGAGCTTTTAAAGTGAAGAAAAGAGTCTTCCCCTTTAAGGGCGTGGAGAGGGCATTGTGCGCGGAAGCCAGGAAGTTCATTCGGGAAAAAGGCGGCAGGAGGCCGTGTTGGAAGAGGACAAGAGCGGCGTCCTACTCTTGGCTTGATACCGTGCGCTTCTATCAGGCAACTATCCCACGATTCTTCCCGAATACCGTTCGGAAGAGACTCGCGGAGTGCAATGTCTATGCTCGAAGCCGAGAAGCCGGAAAGATGCGGAGGAAAAATCAGATTACCGCGGTAGGAACGGTTTCTCCTGTGCTGCCGGAGGACAGCTATATCATTAGCGGCACGGTTTGAATCAGTCAGGACGGTGTAGCATCCATGGGATAATAGCCTGCGAGGGAATCGCGCCTACTGTGCGGCGGTTGACTTTACAAAGGAAGAGCAGGAAAGTGCCGAAGAAGACGCTGCGCATTGCAGGAAAGGAAGAAAGCTAACTGCCTTACGCAAGCAGTGTTGATATCATTGTCCCAACCGGAAGACGGCTCCATTCAGAAGTGGAACCTGCAGGAGCTGCAGACTCATTATCCACCACAAGATGCCGCTGAAAGATTTTTGTGGTCATTACACGGTGGCTATCATTCCAGCGCGTCAGACACAGAACAGTTTCTTCGGAAAGCCTTTTGGTGGGAATCGGTGTGGACTCCGGAATGGAGGAGAAGCGGCATGGACCTTTCTTTCTAAGCTTAGAGAAGCTCTGCATGCCTAAGTGGCTACCTTGTGCCCATTCACAGCAATAAGAGCTTTTCTCCGAGGGAATGGAGAAAACTTTGACACAGGAGGGCCTGTGCCGTAGAAGTCTCTGTAAGCCTTACGCAGCAGTTCCCCGCCCAAAATCCAGTGCAAAGAGGGATAAGGACGGGAAATCTTTTCAGCCCGCTCCCTGCAGGATATGGATCCTTCCTCCCGCATGAGGAAATGGAAATGCTCATGCTCTAAAGAAGAGGCAAAATGCGTACTGATTAGCGGGATTACGAGTTTCGGCACTAGTACGGGAAAGCGCTTTAGGGACACAGGAAGTTTACGGGATTTTGCGCCCGGAGAGTCGGACAGAAAGACTTTAAGGGAGAGAAGGGAATTCAACTTTCCTCCCTTAACATGGAAAGCTTTCTCTTGGGAGTGAAAGAACATGGAAGAGAAGCGCAGAATGATAACAATATTGGACTACGGAAGGTGGCATCGGACTAGCGAAAGTAGAATCACTACAGAAAGTGGTATTACTACGGAAAGGAATGCTACTCTGGAAAACCTGAACTGGTTAGTCCGGCGAAATCCGGCCTTCTGAGTGAGCTCCCACTGGATGACACGGTCTGCACCTTTGCCTGACGGTGTAGGCCTTCTCGGGCGTTCGATGTCGCGACGCAGGAAAAGAATCTTCCATGAGTAGCTACCTTTTTCCTGGCTATGCACAAGGCGTAAAACGCTTTTTCTTTGTGGACTCACAGGCAGAGATGGGACGGGCGGAAGAGCCCTTCCGGGCAAGCCCTCATGGAGAGAAGAATAAGCTCGCTCCGGAATACGCCCTGATCATGGGGAGATGAATTTATCGACCTTCGAATCTTATTCTATCTACGGAAAAAGATCATGAAAGAAGTCTTGTAAAGACGCTTGTGAGAAACACCTAAGAGGCATGGAAACGGAGCTGAAGGAAATAAGACTGAATTTCACGGCGGAGGAAGATTTCGGTGCACTGGCCTTCCTTACGGATTTGGCTGTTACGGGACGCGCAGTAAAGAAAGCTAGTGAACGAGAGGTAGTAAATCGGTGGGCGAAAAACCCGGAAAGAGAGAATGCAGATCTCGGAAATCGAGCATAAGGGAGAAGCAGCTTTGAGCCAGGATTGTTCGGGCAGGATAGATCGCGGTAGCTTTACGATAGACATCGTAGCGGAGCCGTCTTCTTTCCGACTCATATTTAAAAGAAATCGGAGCAACGGCCTCTCCTTCCAAGAGCGATTAGGAAAGTTGAAGAAAGTCTCCTGCGCTTTTGTCTTCCTGCTCGCCCAATGTGGAGGGCGATTGTGACTTTACAAGCATACAAAAAGAGTCTGCTCTGGACTCTGAGGAGCAACCGCTCTTTTCCTTCCGGAATAGAAGAGTTTATATGGACATGGTATATGAAACAGATGAGCAAAGAATCGATGCAAACTCGTATCGTCTCAGGGAAGCTTTGAGCTTGCCGTTTTTCATAATATGCCTGCCTTCTGCGCAGGATTTTCCGAGAAAAGAGGATTTGGAGCGGGAAAAGCCGGTGGATTTACCGCGTGCCAATGCCTGCACTGCGGTCTGGTGCAGTTTCTGATACTGAGCCGGTCCCTATTATATGATGTGATTCAGTGCAGGAGGCGGAACAACAACCATGCGCCGTCTCAGAGAGGAAGAATACACAAAACTTCTCTTTCCTATGTGCAACAGTGACAGAAGGAGCTTCCGTGATCTTGGAGCTGGGAAGGGCAGAGAGTTCCCTAAATGTGGAAGGCGTGATTGCGGAGCTTTGACTCTCACACCCTTTGGGATAGAGCATAAGAAGAGTCTTGTGGAAAAGGAGGGCAGCAGGTCTTCCTTCCATGAGGGCTTCCGGAAGAAGACTTTTCCCTTAAAGGACTTATTGCTCTTCTCCGGGACGGAAAACACGAAAAGGGAAGCTCGGAGAGGAAGTCGATGCCATGGTGCAGTGCTTAATTTCCTCGAGTGACTGGTCAGAAGGACTGAAGGGATGCTGGATCTACGCGCGTATACGCACTCTTCGGGCGGGCGGCACTCTTCCTCCTCACGGTACCGAGCTTTCATTATATTTTGAGAATAAGAGCTTGGCTTGCGGAGCTGCTCCGTGACCATATCGTACCGACGGAAGAGAGCCTGCAATACCTTTCTCAGGAAGCCGGCTTTCTTTCTTCTCGAGAGTCGCGTAATCAATCGATACCTATTGAGTTTGTTTTGCAAAGGAAGCGAAGGAGAACTCCAGCATTTTTCCCGCTATAGCGGCCAGCAATCGACATTCTCTCTTCTGAAAATGAAAAGCGAGATTCAGGAGGATGTAGAGGCCTGCGGCTGCAAAGCTACAGGAAAAGGGAGAAAAGATAGCTGGCGGTAAAAGCGAGCCATCAGGGTCTCACCCTGCCGTATGGCCAACGGCGCTAAAGGATGCAGTTTCCTATATCATTGACTCTGCTCCTTTTAAGCAGGGACTGTACAGTCCCGCTTCCTCATGTATTGATTGAGCCGCCAAAGCATCAGGAGGAGCCGGTGCGACGAAAATTCTTATCGTGGCACCGCGCTACGGATGAAATACGCCGATTATCAAACGGGATTTTCCAGCCTGTCCGCGTGATTTTGGCACTTCGGGGTGAAAAAGATAACGGAGCTTTTAAACGGAGATATCGCATCGCTTTGCGCACGATACTGTTATGAACAAGATGTCTCAGGGCTTCGCCTGCGCCACTTGTTAAGCAATTTTTACCCGAGAATCGCTCACAATGTGAGTATGTACATGAGCTGCATAGTATTTTGACGAAAAGAAAGGAAGTTCGCTCGTGAGCATTTGTCTTAGGAGGAAGAGGAAAAGTGAAATGGATGTGGAGCAGGAGCAGCCAAGTCTCTTTCGAACACGGTGTGCTCATCATGCCCCTTCTTCTTGCGCCTTGCACAAGCGATGTGCACACGATTTCGCAGGGCCTCCGAAAGCAGAGAAAATCTCACCTGCAAGGAGGCGTGAAAATCGACAGAGAAAGGTAGGCGGTAAAAGGATTTTTCCTGTGGGAGAAATTCGTGGCGATTTGCAGCCATTACCAACCTGGGATGGCTAAGTGGAAGAAGTACTGAAACATGAGTCTCATGCAGACTATCCTTTTTCTGCCCATTCCTTGGAGCCCATAGACGGGCTAATATAGGAATGCTTTTTATTTACCTCATGCGGATAAAAACTGGCGTGAAAAATTCCGGAAGGGCTTTTCCTTAGAAGATGCGCTTTTATGCACGGATGTTTTGCAAACCGGATTTACTGCTGCAGAAGAAGGAAGAGTGAGAGGGGAAATACGGTTTGTGTACTGGGAATCAGCTATCGGGCCTTGCGGCAATCTTTGCGGCACAGTATTTCGAGCAGTGTCGTAGCTTTTGCCGTGTGGGAAGTCGGGGAAGAGAGCAAAGAGACTGGCTCTAGTATGGGAACGAAAGACTGCCTGGTGGAGGTTTTGGATTATAGAGAGCTGAGGAACGCCCTTCCCAAAGGGGAAGCATCCTCTGGCAAATTCACCAATTTGCGTGTTGTGAAACGAGATCTGGAACACAGGGACAGACGGCAAGGGTGGGACCGCTCTCCTTGCGGAGGAGACGATTATGCTCTCTTGCGAAGCCTCCGACATGGTAAAACATAGGCGGTGGTGGTCAATGTGGCCTATTTCGCGGATGAGACATTGACACGGAAGAGCTTTCCGGAAGACCGCTTTGCTATCAGTCTCATTGATGAAGAGAGAGGTAGAAGGCGCAGACGCCCTTTATTTACCGGAAGTTTTCTCCTAGCAGGCGGGATGGCGGAGAAAGAGCTTTTGTTTTCCCTTTCCAAGGGCGCAAGAGCGCATCTTGAGAAAATCATGAAGATAGTCCGGGAAAAGGATTTTCACCCGAGCGCATAATGTACGAAAAGCTCACCGCGCATGGAAAACATAGAAGCGGCACTGTATGCATAGGAGCGAAGAGAAGCGCCGCAGCCTGGGTATATACGGACTTTAGAAGGACAAAGCCGTAAAAGTTTTACTGTATAGCGACTAAGCGATGAGAAAGTAGCTGGAAGTTCTGAAGAAGACCACTGCAAGTATCGTTATCTGTTATGCACGAGGAGGAAAATGTTATCTCCCTATGAACGCACCCGTAGAACTTAGCTTTTCAGGAGAAGCTTCCAGAACTATCATTATGCGAGCTTCTCTTTATTGACAACGACCACAGGATAAGACGCGGAGGAACTCCCAGAGCGCTTTGCCGGGAAAGATAAGGCATCAAGGCGATTTTTAATGCGAGCACTCGGATAGTTCGACTCCTCCTACTACGGACGCTGGAAACATTGGTGCACGGGAGATGCGACCATTCTCATGGCGGCGGACTTTTCAGGATCCGGTGAGATGACTCCAAAGTTTGTGAAGCCTGGGCAAGAGGGCTACCGCATTGCAATCGGTGTGAAGACAGAGAGGTAACGAGTCGAAGCTATGCGTACGCGCTCGCATTTACTATAAGCTTATCCGGATGCCTTCCGTGGATCAAATCAGCCAGTTTACGGCTTCACTTCATACTGACAAAGGCTTTGTCGGTAACGCAATCTCGACGATCCTACTCCCTTTCCTTCAAACGTATTGTAGCGGAGCTTGCACAGAAGAAAGTGACATTCCCCATACTCAGCCGAAGCGCCGGGCGGGCGGACCCACAACAACTTCTAACTACGATGCCGCTGGCGCGAGCTCTTTACCAGCTATACCAAGGTGGGACTTCGTTTGGCGGTATTTTTGGCGGGATCTTTGCGTGGAATCAGCATGCTGGCTGGGCCTCATTTATCTCACGATGAAACTCATCTCGTGGGACCGTTTTCTGCCGGTATGGCGCGATGCTGACAGTAATGCTTTTCCTCGGTTCTACTCTTTTACCGGACTTTGGAGAGCAGATTTTATCCATTAACCAAAGGGTCATGAAGGAGGACCGCGTAGTAGAGGAAGAACGGCTGAACTCTCGAACAGCCGGAGCAGGCTACCGGCGAAAGCAGCACTTCGAAACAGGCACAAGCGGAGACAGTTCTTCGAAACAGCTCGCAGATGTGCGTGAGTTAGATCAAACAGGCTAGCAAAAGAGCAGTCTCTATAGAAAAGGCTTCTGATAGAGGAGTACGAGAAAATGAGAGCAGATCGACATTGCCTCAGTCAGAGAAGGCGGAAAACTGCACATTCAGGGCTGGGCCTTTGAAGATAACCCTGGAGACTCCTGTGAAACTGTCCGTCCAGGGAAAGAGCGAGAGAGAATTTTCCTATGAGGAAGTGGAGCGGAAACCAAATGAAGCTTATTTTCCGCAGCACGAGGAGGAAAACGAAGAAAATCCAAGAGGAAGCTGGGCTGTTCACGCTTTACGAGTTAGGGAAGCGCGAAAGAGTGGAGCTTTTGCTTCAGGCGGCACCTATCAGCTTCGCCGCTTTGCCTTGACGATACGAGTCCTTTAACCCCATGCTCACAAAGAAGATGGAGAGAAGTTCGGCTCCTTTTCCACGAAACCGCAGAGGCAGTGAAGGATACCTCCCGAAAAGGGCGGTATTTTCTCCGCTCTTTTGGCACAAGCAACGAAAACTAAAGAGCATCGAGCAGAACGACTAAATATGACAAAAAGAAAAAGACCGAGGGAAGAGCTTCTATACGGAAGTTTGTAACTCGTCAACAATCCGGTCTATCGTCCTAAGGAAGCTTTTTAAGAAGACCTGACAGATTATCAAACCCACCGTACTTGAAACTGCATTATGGATGCTTCCCGGAGCTCGGGACATTTCGGCAAAGTCGAGGCGCCCCGGTTTCGGTTTTTGCGGAAGGTATCAGGAGAAGGATACAGAGTACGTTTTTACCGCCCTTCCTGGCACCGGGCATTTCCGGAAATACCAATGCCGCCATTGCCATACGGTGGAGAGTTCATCATTTTCCGACCGCGATTATTATTGATTTGAAGAAGCGCCCGCGATGCCAACAAAACTATCAAGGAGCGATCCATGAGTTTTCAGTAATGATATAACACCGGTTTCATTTCGGTTCCGCCCTGCCGGAACAACGGTTTTTCGCAGTAAACTATCATTACCATTGATTGCCGCAACGCCCGCTGAAAGTAGCGAAGGAGGGAGAAGGGAGAGAAGATTTAATACGAGCAGAAGGAATTGATACCGCAGGATCAGCATCTGATTACGTCTGGCGCGAGTGGCAATGAAAAGTGCAGCCCTGTTATAAAAAGGCAGGAAGAGGCGCCTTTCACTATTGTTCATATCAGAAGGTGCTCATCATTGAAGCTCATCAGCTTCACCTGTAAACTTTGAGGCAAGCTATATGCTTTCACTGCCGGAAGTGTTTTGGTTCATGCGAAGCGTTTGGGACTTCCCCATTGAAAAGGTGGAGCGAGGCATTACCACGGCTACTATCATTACTTGCTATGCCTTGGAGAAGAAGGAAGTGAGTTTTCATTTCCGTGATTATCCCTGAACCATGACTGGACCGTCGGCCTCTCTGTCGGAAAGCATCTGTACCTGGAAGGACAGGTGGAGAATTGTTCCAGAGGAAGACATTTTCCACTGCAGAATATGAGGAATTCCCTGCACGGTACGAGATCGTTATGCAATGGCAGCCGAAAGAGTTTAATCATCGCCATCAATAACTCAGTATGCCCAGAATATCAGCGAACAATGACATTGAATGCCCAAAGAAAGATCTCCGTGGCCCGTCAAAAAGGCGAGGAAACTGAACCGCGCAGCTTCACCGAAGATGATTCAGCACGCCGGTGTAGGGAGGGTTTCATGGTACGGTTGTTTCACCTTTATCGGCATCACGAAACGGAAAACAGCTATATGCATAGGGCGGCCTGCATTCAAAACTACACAACGGTAACTGCTGTTTTAATGCCAAACCTCTTTAGGTGGGGCCTGAGAGAAGAACTTGCAGTGCCTTGCCATGAATTTTGCTTGGTAATTGTGCGAAAAGCGGTACGACACTTATAAACAGATGACCACTGAGTCCAAGTCCAGAGGCCTGAGACAATCTGGAGAAGGTAAAGCGTCAGTCGAGAGATTGTTCACCTGGCAAAGCATTACCGGAAGATTTGGAGACAGGAGATCCCTTATAATCCGGCACTGACGCCGTCAAACTTACGAAGAGACCTTTCCGTAAGAGAAGGTGGGAGAGCTGTTTTGGAGATTTTATGATATCGTAAGAGGATACGATGCTTCAGGTATTTTGCAACGAAGACGAACCGATTAAGAAGGTATATGTAGAAATGGTGCGGCAGATTGTAGAAAGTGAGGCGAAAAATGATAAAGACAAGCAATGATTGCCAGTAATGTCTTATCAAAGGAAATTGTAGAAGATAAGGATGAAGGCGGGATTTGCTCTTCGATCTACCTGGTTGTATTAGCTGTGGTGAGACCGTAGAGTGCAGTAGCGAATGCGATGGATGCAAAACATGCAGCATTGGAAGAAGGTGTGAAGATTATGAGCCGGATAGTCTGGCAGACTTGGTTCCGACAGTTGCCGAGGATTCCCGGAGCTTGCATCGACCTTTAGCGCAATTCTTTGGTAGTGGAAGGAATTAGCATTCAGTATTGTGGTATTTTCTTTTCCAAAATGACGCCTAGTACAAAAGATGAGTGGATATAGAAGGAAAGGAAATGAATTATGGAAGAGTGAATTCCTTATGAGAGTGGATTTTACAAAATGGAAAAGGAGCTGATTTAACGAAGGCCTTGGATACAAAGTCCGCAGAGGAGGTCTTTGCTATCCATAAGAAGCGGTCAAAAGATGGCATTGATGATGACGGCCATGGTTATGAATTTTGAACAACATCGATAACTGATGAGTTCTATGAGAAGGAAAAGACCACTATGACGGAAAGATGGCTTTAATGCTATGGCCTGAAGAAGCTTCATTCTCCAGCCCAAAAAAAAAGAAATGGTAAGAGGATATGTGGCTTTTAAAATATTGAACTAGCGATAAAAGGTATTGGACGAGTTTGGGCCCCTGCGTGCGAAATGAGCCCATCACCGTCATGGAAAGCTCGGTACCGCGACGATTGAATGGGAGGGAGAGGAATTAAACCTTTTCTCTTATGCGCGCCCTTATTCATTATGGACCGTTCTGTCCGGAAAGAGTTTGTAGAAGTACAGTGCTTTTGAGGAAATACAGGGAGGAAACTGAATTCCTGGCGATGATGGGTAAAGAACCGAACTGAGCAAGCGACGCCTGTTTGGCTATCTCATCGTACTGAACTCGCGCACGGACGAATCGTAATCATGGAAGGAAGCCTGAATCAAGGCAAAGATCTGTTCTCTGTGGAAAGCTGCATGAAAAGAGGAAGAAAGAGACCGGGAATTCTGGATAATTTCACGACAGGAGGAAGATGTTTTCCCGAGGGAACCCCGCCTGTGCGGAAGCCCGGGAAGAACGTCAGCGGCGGCCGGAGAGAAGAGACAAGAACTTTCCCCCGAGACCCCACTTCATGCGAAAGGGAAATGGAGCTTTATACCAAGGCACAAGAGCCTCGGCGCTATATGACATGTTTCAACCATAAGATGCCTGGCTTTGCAAACTTCAACGGAACTGCAGGAGATATCGATGATTACCATGAAGCGTCTCTAAAAATATTTGACTGCAACTTCCTATTCGGGAAGAATGACCTCTTAACTTCCGAAACGGCGGAAACCCATTCGATGTCCATGGAATTTTTCACGGAGCCCTGATGGAGCTTTTGAAGAGAGGGCAGATGACTATAGGGAAGCGCAATGAAGATACGTTACGTTTATTCCCTGCACCATGGTGGATGAATCAAAATATCGTTTACAAGAACCCGAAATGACTCCGAAGAGCGAAACGAGTTTTGAAGAAGCTCGAGAAGGAGTACAGACCACAATTTGATTATAAGACAACTTTCTTAAATGAGGGAAGACTGGCAGAAGAGCCATCTATGAAAACCCCACATTACATTGATTACTGTCTGCTGGCAATGCCTGCAAGGTTGGTCATGAAGGGATTTCAAAGCATGTGGAAGAGTTATATGAGTTTTTCTCATCTTTCCGCCTCCTTTCTTTATAACTGAGAAGAATTTTATGAGTCCCTTTGAGGAAGGAAGTAGTATTAGAAAACCTGTTGAAGACTGAAATATCAAACATGGCATGAAAGACTGAAGACGAAAGCTCTTTAAGAGAGGTAAAGTAGAAAACATAAAGAAAGAGGTATTTAGGGGAGAGTAAAACATGAATCCATTTTATTGGTAGCCACAAGCCTCTTAATCGGGTTTCTGCCGGTATTGATTATCAACATTACAGGAAAGGAAACTTGCACCGCCATCTGCCAGTGACCAAGTTGTGAATTATGTACCGGTGGAATTGCCGGAGGAGTGATTTATAACAATAGTATTAAAATCCATGAATTTATACATTCTGGAATATGGTGTCTTCTCAGTTTCGCCAGAAATGGGTTAAGAATCATAATGTGCAAAGGTGTTAATCGATGGTAAGGGCGCATATCATCACCAGCACGGCAAGACTTTATTGAAAATTGCAAGAAAGCCGGCTTTATGCGTCATGATGTGGCCTTTAAACCGCGTACCAACGGCATTTTTTCCTCCGATGATGTGAAAAGGTTATAGGACAAATGAACTGATTAATATTTTGCCCGGTAAGAAAAACCAAAGTTCCCTTATTATTACGGATGGTCAAGTACAGCATGATATTCTTAGCAATCGGTAAGTGACGAGGAATATTTTGAGGAGCCAAGCAGGAATTGAAAAGTGCAGCGATGTATTTTTAGGCGAGTGTTGATAAGCAATTAAATTAATTGAATGGTTTAAGGCAGAGCGAAGATGGAATAAAGAAATACCAATGTAACGAATTTATATTATTTTGCTACGTCCTGATGGTTTACGGATGATGCTTGTTATGAACTTAAATGCTTCATGGAGATCAGTCGCGAAAGGTATTTTTTCTTAATGAGCAAACGTGCGACGCTGCTTTTTGCTACACACTCACGTTCTTGATCACTGCTGGAACATACTTGCCTACTTTTCTTGACTGCTACAACTGCTACAAACACATTATGCAATCTTGGAAAAGGTCAAAACTGGTGTGGAAACATTTGAAAAGTGCCAAAATTGGCTTGAAAATACCTTGAAAATGCTGTATTATAAGTCAAAATACCTGAAACAGTCATTAGAGAAATGACTGCAGCCATGATGTTGGGATTTTTAAGAAAGATGTTAAAGAAAAATTGAAAAGACCTTGAATTTGGATTATTGAGGAGAAAAAGCCTTACTTTGATTTATGGTGTTCGTCAGGCAGGAAAGGACCTAGGCACTGGAGCAATGTTAGCCAGATGTGATTATGTTGAGTTTAACCTTATTAGACAATCTGTTAGTGAGGCTTTTGCGTGAAGCGAATAGTATTGATGTGATCTGGCTTTTAAAAGTTAGTTTTGCACAGCAGTAAAGAAGATAATTCCAAAACAATTATTTTCTTTGATGAAATTCAGTTGATGTTGTGCAAATTGTTACAAAGATAAAGTTTCTGTAGAGGATAGCAGTTTTCGCTATGTCTGACTGGGACTCAAGCGAATAGAACTGGTTAATTCCAGTCAGCACCGGTAGGTCAGGACTCTAAAAGGTTTCGATTTGAAGAGCCCCTTTCAAATCTTTAACAAGGTTGAGGATAAAGTATTAGAGAGTTTGCAGTTCCTTTTATCCAAGACCCGGTAGATGAAGTATTTCATCAAAAAATAATGGAGATATTTAATTTATCCACAGGGGATGCCTGCTGCCGTGTGAGCAATATCAAACAGAAAATATAAATAATGACAGAGAACACAAAACATTATCGAGCAATATGGATTAGATTTTTACACCAATACGAGGAGAGAGAATCAGGAAATTAGTACTTACGCAAATTTATGAACTGATTCGCAGAAATTAGATCGATAAGCGTTTTACAAAAGCTTACGGATAGCCAAGGCGAATCTTCTGAGTTTGAAAGAGTTTCTGATAGTTTTGCATGGCGGCTTCGGAAGGCTTCGGAGTTGCAATAGCAACCTTTGGTCAATACGACAGAACCGACAGTTCCGCTTTTACACTCACCTGGGAAAAAGTACTTTTATTCGTAAAGACTGTTTTTGTCCGATGTGGGTTTGCTCTACAAGCCTCCTATGGAAAGTTCTGTGAAATTAAAATTGTTAGTAAAGAAAAAGATATCAATAAAGGCTCCGTATATGAAAATGTGATTGCTCAAGGAGGCCATGCACATAGCTAAATCCCTTGTGTGTATAGCAATAAGCACAAGTGCTGAACTTGGACTTTTATTATTGAGCATGCAGGGGAAGTGCTTTCCACCATTGACAAAAGCGGAAAAGAGGATATGCGAGAAACATTCCGTTTTGCATAACGAATTACGTGTTCCTGAATGTAGCATAAAACGCATACGTTTGCCAAATGATAATGTAAAAACAATGAGGCGGATTGACTGTCCAATCTATATGGTGATGTTTTTGTAAGAGAACCAGTGACTTTGTGAGGTATCTTTTGGATAAGTATGGGCTGTAAATAGCAGGTTACTGTAGAAAGGAGATACAGAAACTTGTGGAATATTCCCACTAGAAATGTTATGCTTATAATCAATTGTTTTACATTGTGCTTTATGAATTGGAGGAAAATATAGGAATTTACCTGAATTTCCCTGAGAGAAATCGATTTCTGACAAACTGAAGGCTGATTTTGGAGCTTTGTGAGTAGATAAAGGCGGTCCGGGGAGGAGCTTTTCGCCCCTGCATCAAAAATACTATAAGCTGGTGGATGATGTAATGACGCCAGAGATGTGACTGCCAGCATTCGGAAACGACATTGATATGACTTCGATCCCTCTCTGAGCAGGAGAGAGCCTTTTTATATGACGCCATTATGCCCATTTTTCCGAAATCTCTTAGTGGACTACCATAGGCAGTGGATTTACACATTCTCTCCTCACAGAGCCTATATGGAAGAGAAGCTGGGGCATGTAGCCTTTCAAAACATGGAGCTGGCACAGAAGGCGGTGGACTATTTCCCCATTCCCCTGATGCAAGGAAAATGAATTAACCACCGAGTATAGTAAACTTCTTGGCTTCTGCAAAGATTCCGTGGAAGGGAGAGAAACCTGAATCTTTCCTCATGACACCCTATCTTACGGCAGAGGATGGGGAGGTGCGTAGAAGGCATGGAAAGGCGTGTACGAAGTGAGGACAATGCGGAGAAGCTGGAATTCTACCATGCGATGCCTGTAGTGAAGAATCGTACCGAGCAGGGGGCAAATGATGGGCCATCCGGATTTCACGGAAATCGGCTATGCCAGAAATGAACCGGAAACTGCCATGGGAGAGGGGAGATTGCTTCCTTCCGCCAGCAGGTAAAACGCGAGCTGGTGCCATTTGTCCAGCTTCATGAGAGAAGAAGGGAGCGCCTTGGGACTCGACAAGCTTTCCAATACCTACGACAGAGGGGTATCACAGGGAGGAAACTCACATCGGAACACCGGAGGAAATTCTTAAGGCATGGACAGAAGATGTACGATGACTTTCTCCGAAACCACAAAAGTTTATGCAGGATATGATGAAAATGGAGCTTTGACTGGGCAGAAAGAATAAGAGAACCGGCGGGTATATGGAAATGCTCCAACTACCACATGCCCTTTATCTTTGCCAACTTCAACGGAACAGCAGGGGACTGTGATGTAATTACCCACGAGTGCTGACACGCCTTCCAGGGCTATATTACGGCGGATTTACCCATTCATGAGCACAATCAGTTGACCATGCGAAACGGCGGAACCCATTCCATGTCCATGGGAGTTCTTACCGAGCCTTGGATGGATTTATTCTTCGGTACGCGGGCAAAGGACTACCTTTCATGCATTTTGAAGAGTTCCTGATGTTTTTATCCCTACGGCACCATGGTGGATGAGTTCCAAAACATGGTCTATAAGAACTGAAAATGACCCTGAAGGAGAGAAAGTTGCTTTGGGAGAACCCTGGAGCAGGGTATGCATAAGCACTTAGATTATGCGGACAATACCTTTTATGGAAGAGGGGCGGATTCTGGCAGAAGCAGCACCATATCTATGACCTGCCCTACTATTACATTGACTACTGTATCGCGAGTATCATGCTTTACAGTACAAGGCCTGGATGGATAAGGATTTCAAGGGGCTTGGAAGAGCTACTATGGAGTTCCTCCAGTGCTCCATCACCTTTTCTACAGAACTGGAGGAAAAGGTCGGACTCATGAATCCCTTTAAAGAGGGAACGATTAAGAAGATCGTAGAGATTTGGAGAGAATCGTAAAAACTATTCCGCTTTATAAAAGCGAGCTGTCGAATGTTTTTCTACATATTATGAGTAAGGATTTCTCCATAAGGAGCAATTGCTTGAGAAGAAAGAGGCTGTAAAAATCAACTGATTTTCTACAGCCTCTTTTTAGCGTTGAATTGCTTTTTCTTTTGAGAAGCAATGTCATACATAAATATTTTTATATTTAAAGAAACCGGAGAAGGAATAGCTTAATCCCTCTCCGAAGAAACCCATGATGACGATACCGACTACCGCCAGAGCAAACAGCAAAAGTACTGCTTTTTACTGAGCCTTTCTTTTTAAGAAGATGTGTGCCCAGAGAGCGGAGAAGACACAGTAGCTGGAAATCAAAGCGGTGCCGAGGCAACGGCATTTGCAGCAGCACAACAATATAAGCTGCCTGTCCCGCAGTTTCACTCATGGCTCCAATCACGTTTTGCTCCGTCATAGCTCGGGAAGAACTTGGTCTCTTCACAAAGACAAGATAAAGCAAAGTGATAAGAGCTACTGCAAGTGAATGTAGTATTCGTATGCCACATTGGCGGAGTCTTCGGAAAGACGATGAACAAAGATGGAATCCATAAGGGTTCTTTTCTGCAGGATTATCCGATATCGGAGATAAAACGATCGCATCCATAAAGGTCCCTAAACCGTCGATGATGCAGTAAGTAGAAAAGAAGATAGCAAGGAAGCTGTTCATGTGCTTCATACCGGGTTCTTCCTGGATTCTTTAAGCTCCGCCTCTTCCTTCTGCTTTTGAAAAATAGGATAAGAAGAACGATCGCGACAATTACAAGTATGGTAGCGATAAGTTGTGGAAAGCTGAGTGTCTGCTTTAAAAAGAAAAGATAAAAAGGCCACATGGCCCGGAGGTATTACAAATCGAGAAGTAATGGAAAGCTCAATATAGCGTAGCCCGATATACCCGAGAAGCATAGAGAAGATATAGAGGAAAGACACGGGAAGGTAGACCCAAACCGTCTGAAGATTAAAAGTCACCCGTTTACGAGAACTTGATATGTCGCGGGAAACCACCATCGAGCCCTACGGCAACAACCATTTTCAGATGACTGTTCGTGTCCTTCTCAGGAGAACTGAGCTTGGATCGGAACCGGACCAGAAAAACACGGCAACCAAAGAAAGAATAAACCACATAAAAGACCCCTTCTAAATAATAAATGATTTAAAAATAAGGAAAAATTATTTTCCCTAAAGCAATTCATAATATAGCATGAGTATTTTGCTTCTGACAACATTCTTTTTGATAAGATTCTTTGGCAATCAGAGATAAGTTGGACCATAATTTCTGCAAAGAGAGAAAATCGATTGAGGAAAGGAGCTGAAAGGAGAACGAATATATGGATATGGAGAAAGAAAGGCAACTTTTGATAAAGTACGGAAGGAAGCTTAGAGGCGGGACTGACCAAAAGGTACGGCAGGAAACTTATAGTCATTGATCGAGCAAGCGGAAGAGTGCCCAGTACTCTTCGGGAATTGACTTTTGAAATTCAGCCTGAGGATATAGTGATTAGCGGGACTTGGACGGTCATGTACTGAAGGAAAACCGGGTTCCGTCTTCCGAGGCCGCCATGTTATAGCCCTACAGTATAGAGAGGATATAGACGCCGTGGTTCACGCCCATACCATGTATGCTACGATTTTGTCCTGTTTAAGGAGATTTGCCGGCTACGCATTATAGGATTGCGGTTGCCGGAGAAATGTCAGAGTGGCGGAATATGCCACCTTCGCCCATGGAGCTTGCCAAAAATGCATTTGACGTAATGAAGGATCAGGAAGGCGGTTATTCTCGCGAACCACGGCCTTCTTGCCGAGCGAAGGATCTGGCAAAGTGCTTTTACTATTATTGAAGAAGTAGAATACTGTGCAGAGATTTCACCAAGGCAAGATCGATAGGCAACCCGGTGATTCTGCACCGGGAGGAGGAGATGAAGATGCTTGAGAAATTCAAGAGCTATGGACAGAGAAAGGGTGAGGACAAATAGTCCCATTTATTTTTAAGGAGGTGAAAAATTATGGCAAACAAAATTGTGTTAAAGCGAGGTATCTTATCATGGAAAAGTGCAATCTTAAGTGTGCCTGAAGGCCAAAGGGACGCGTTCAAAAAGGCTTTCGTTTGTTCCTGACCCGGATTTGATTGCGTTTAATGTTACGAAGAAGGTAACTGACTTACTCGATAAGGAAGAGCTTCCCTATGAAATCTACTCCGATATTAAGGCGAATCCGACAATCGAGAATGGCAGAACGGCGTAGCGGCATTCAAAAAGTCCGGTGCAGACTATATCATCGCCATCGGCGGCGGATCCTCTATGGATACATCACAAAGCTATCGGCATCACTACAACCCCGAGTTTGAGGACGTAAGAAGCCAGAGGACCTTTCCGCTACAAAGAAGCCGTCCGTACCTATTTTTGCCATTCCGACAAACGCAGGTACCGCTGCAGAGGTTACCATTAACTATGTTATCACCGATGTGGAGAAGAAGAAAGTTCGTATGCGTGGATCCCCATGATATTCTCCTGTCGTAGCTTTTTGTGGATCCCGATATGATGTCCAGCATGCCTAAAGATGTCTCACCTGCATCTACCGGCATGGATGCTCTAACCCATGCTATCGAGGGATATACCACAAAAGGAGCAAAATCATTACCGATATGTTCAACTTAAAGGCAATTGAGCTGATTGCGAAAGTCCCTTCGCGGTGCAGTGGACAATACCCCGGAAGGCAGAGAAGGGATGGCACTCGGGCAGTATCTTTACCGGAATGGGATTCTCCAATTGCGGACTCGGACCGCACCCATGGCACACGGTTTAGGCGCTCTTTACGATACACCGCACGGTGTAGGAATGCGATTATTCTTCCTACCGTTATGGAACTACAATAAGGATGCTGTTTATGAGAAGTTAAGAGACGTAGCTAAGGCTATGGGGGTTTCCGGCACAGAAGATGAGCAAGAAGAGTACCAGAAAAGCAGCTATCGATGCTGTAAAGAAGCTGCTGAAGATGTAGGGATTCCCAAGGATCTGAAGAATATTGTAAAGCCCGAAGATGGATTTTTCTATCCCAGTCCGCTATGGACGATGCTTGCAGACCCGGAAACCCGAGAGATCCGAAGCTGGAGGATATCAAGGAGCTTTTCTTACAGTTAGTGTAAAGGACATGTCGAGTTTTTAACCGGGGCTCTTAACGCTTTGGAAAAAAGCTTATAGAAATGACTCTTGCGAAGTGTTTATGTAGTATGGGGTCTGAAAAAGGGGAAAATTGAATGCTCCCGATTTCGGGCCTATTCTTTATGGAAAGACAGTTTTTCCGTGAGACTGTCTGCAGTTCTTATGCAAAGCAATAAATTATGATAAACTAAGTCGTAATTATGAATCGGATTCGTGTTTAGCGGCAGGAGGAAAAATGAAGAATTATGATGTGGCTATCGTCGGTGCGGGACCCGGCGGAATTTATAGCGGCGTATGAGCTGATAAAGAAGAATCCCGCTCTTTCTGTTGTGGTTTTGGAAGCAGGACACTTAGCCTGAAAAAGCGGCACTGTCCGATTGACGGGAAAGAGATCAAGTCCTGTATTTCCTGTAAGAGTTGTTCTATTATGAGCGGATTTATGAGCGGGAGGGCATTTTCGACGGAAATACATATCACGAACGATTTTATGGTACCCTGTGAATATATCGGAAGAAGCAGCTCCTTTTCCCTCACGAAATATGTTGATGAAATCAATATGGAACATGGAGGAGAAGGGACCTGTTCTTTTTCTACGGCCGGGACTAAATTCAAGAAGCTCTGTATGCAGAACCGCCTGAAGCTTCTGGATGCTTCCGTCCGTCATTTGGGAACGGATATCAACTATGTGGTTTTGGAAAAAGCTGTATACCGAGCTGAAAAGATAAGGGTGGAGTTTCATTTTGATACCGGTGGAGATAGAAATTCAGGGAAGATGGGAAGAGAAGGAGAAGTCTTCCGCAGAAAAACAATGAAAAAGTGTATTGTGAAAGCTATCTGCTGCATACCGGGAAGGAAGACTTTTTCCGCAAGAAGATGTATTGTTTCCGTCGGACGCTCCGGCAGTAAATGGATGGAGAAAGTTTGTGATGATCTGGGAATTCACGAGGAGTCCAATCGTGTGGATCTCGGTGTGCGCGTGGAACTGCCTGCCGTGATTTTCTCTCACCTGACCGATGAACTGTATCGAAAGTACAAAACTCGTTTATCGAACGGAACTCTTTGAAGACAATGTACGAACCTTCTGTGGTGAATCGAACGGCATTGTGGTAATGAAAACACAAACGGAATCGTTACTGTAAATGGCACAGTTACGAGGGAGAAGACAAACATACGGAAAATACCAACTTTGCGCTTCTTGTTGCGAAGCATTTTTCGGAGCCTTTCAAGGACAGTAACGGCTACGGAGAAAGCATTGCCCGTCTTTCCAATATGCTGGGCGGTGGTGTCATTGTGCAGCGCTTTTGGAGACCTGGTAAGAGGAAGAAGAAGTAATCAGAAGCGGATTGAAGAGGGAATGGTGCAGCCGACTCTTCAAGGCGACGCCGGGAGATTTAAGCCTTGTGCTTCCCAAGCGTATCTTGGACGGGATTATGGAAATGATTTATGCTCTGGATAAAATCGCTCCCGGTACAGCAAATGAAGATACTCTGCTCTATGGAGTGGAGGTAAGTTCTATAATATGGAAGTAGCCTTGGATGAACATCTGGAGACGAAGTATAAATGGATTTTACGTGATTGGAGACGGATCGCGTAACGCATTCTCTTTCTCATGCATCGGCATCCGGTATTTTTGTGAGCAAGGGAAATTGCTGAAGCGGAAAAATTGTAGTGGAAAGTAAAGAAAGACTGCAGCATGCCTCGTCATGGAGAAACGGATTGGAATGTAGAAAGACGAATTCAGGAGTACCGATATTCCTTTAAATGAAAAACGGAATCCGGCAGGCACATTCTTTAAGCAGCTATTTGGATAGGCTGTTTCATGCCGAGGGAGGATTTCTTTCCTCTATTTTTCACGAGCCCTCCTCATGAGGGCAAAGGAGACCGAAATTGTGGGAAGGCGGCTTGGCGTGGAAGTGGAAACCATGCCCGGTCTGGAGGAGATGAATTTTCGAATTTGCGAAGGAAAAACCTGGATAGAATCAAAAAGCCTTTATCCGAAAGAACTGGAAGAGGGAGCAAAACAAGCGATACAGGAGGATTTCAGGGGGCGAGTCCTACCAAGATGTGTTGAATCGCTTCTTCTCCGCCTACTCTTTGATAAAGAAAAACGGAGTGCATTGGATGCCGATGCCCAAAAAGGGATATCTTGATTATCACACACGGCGCGGTCATTATGTTGCTTTTGTCCTTCGGGACGGATATGCGATGTCGGATAGCTTCATTCGTGTGCGGGTGGAGACATGCCAGGGCCTATGCCTTCTAGGAGGAAGAAATAGAAACGATTCGGACCATGCTCTAGTTTACAATCCGTTTCAGGGTGTAAAAAGAAAGGAAAAAGAAAGATGAATAAAAGAAAATGCTGGAAGAAATTCTGCAGGAAAAAGAACCAGGTGAATCGGAATCTTGTTCATTTGGGGAACTTAATCGGTCTTTTAATCCTTCTGGAAGGAATAAAAGAAGGAAAAAAGAGAAGAGATAAAGGCATGGTCGGACTTGCAAAATTCGGCCTGGTTCTTGTGAGTGTACTGGAGGCAATTCTCACGGCTTTCAATATACAGGACATTTATGCAAAGTACAAAGAGGAAAAAGAAGAGGATGAGCTGTGGGGATAGAGCGTTTGTTCACTCCGTTTGGCGTCTATTTTTATCCATCAATATTATCGCATTCTTATTTTATGGGGCGGATAAGTATAGCCATTCATCATGCATGGCGTATTCCCGAGAGGGTTTTATTGCTGACGGCACTGATGGGGGGCGCTTTCGGCTCACTTTTTGCTATGTATTTTTTTCATCATAAAACGAAAAAACTGAAATTCAGATTGAGTATTCCTCTGTTTTGCCTGCTATGGGGATATGGACTCTTTTTCCATTTCGTTGAAAACAGGCCGATAGATGATTTATCCTTCAAATGCACAGGAAATTGTGGATTTTAAGTCTTGCCATAGCAAATACTATGCAAATAAAAACTTGATTTTAAAAAGCACGAAACAATATATTGTCCTGCTGCCTATTGTGTAAATAAATTTAGACAATAGGAACAAATGCTACAAAAAGCCTGATAGAGTAAGGAGGAGAAGATCTTGAGCGTAGCCATTTCTATCAAACATGCTGTGATATGGGGACAGCACCATTATTCCCGATTTAAGTTTAGATATTCATGAAGGCGAGTTTTTCACCCCTGTTGGGGCCGTCCGGTTGCGGGAAGACAACACTCCTTCGTGATGATTGCCGGATTTAATTCCATTGAGGGAGGAGATTTTACTCAACGACAAACGAATTAATGACCTGGATCCTGCTAAGAGAAACATCGGAATGGTATTCCAGAATTATGCTATATTCCCACACTATACCGTAAGGCAGAACGTGGAATTCGGCCTGAAGAATAAAGGGGTTCCGGCGAAGGAAAGAAGAGAAAAAAGTGATGAATTCCTGCGTCTGATGCAGATTGAGAATCTGGCTGACAGAAAGCCGGAGCGAATGTCCGGAGGACAGCAGCAGCGTGTGACGTTTCGCGAGAGCCCTTGTGATTCAGCCGGATGTTCTTTTAATGGATGAGCCTTTATCCAATTTGGACGCCAAGCTTCGTGTGGACATGCGCGGTGCAATCAGAAGAACGCAGCATCAGGTAGGCATTACCACGGTTTACGTTACCCATGACCAGGAAGAGGCTATGGCGATATCCGACCGTATCGCTGTTATGAAGGGCGGCGTATTACAGCAAGTCGGTACACCGAAGAGTATTTACCAGAGACCGGCAAATCTCTTTGTCAGCAGCTTCATCGGCCGTTCCAATGTGGTGGAAGCGGAACTGAAGCAGGAAGGCGGAGAAGATTTCCTGGTATTTTCCAATGGAAAGAAAGCACAGATTCAGAATGTGCAGGGGCAGTTCCGAAAGAACCAAAAGGTAAAGCTCAGTGTCCGCCCCTGAAAGAGTTTATTCTTTGCAATAAAGAAGAAGAGCTGCTTCGTGCACGTATTACGGAGAGTATTTCCTGGGGCTGAATACCCACTACACTGTGGAATTGGAAAACGAGAGCACGTGCGGAAATTATTCAGAGTCCACGATTAGCAACATCTTAAACGTGGAGAGGAGATTTCCTAAAGATTAATACGGATAAGGTGAACGTATTTACTGAAGACGGGAGAAGAATATCCGATTTCTGCTGACGGAAAAGAGTTCAGGTATGATGAAAAGAAATTGAGATCTGGACCTTTACCTTTGCCCTCCTGGCACTTTTTATCGTATTTTTGATTTACCCTTTGTTTGGCATCCTGCAACAGTCGATGATTGATGAAAACAGGGCGTTTTACCTTAGAGCAGTTTCATAAGTTTTTACCAACCTTATTATAGCAGTACTATTCTGAACAGCTTTACCGTGACGATTGCCATTACCGTCAGCACCCTGGTTTTGGGGCATTCCTTTTGCTTATTTTTATTCTTTCTACCAGTTACGGGGCGCGAAGTTTTTATTTGTGGTCAGTATCCTCTGTTGTATGTCTGCCCCGTTTATCGGAGCGTATGCCTGGATTATGCTTTTGGGAAGATCCGGCGTGATTACCCAAAGCTTAGCAAGCATAGGAATTAATATCGGCAGCATTTACGGATTTAAGGGAATCCTCTTCGTACAGGCTTTAAAGCTCTATCCCCTGGTTTTTATTTACATGAACGGAGCGTTTAAGAACATTGACAACTCCCTGATTGAGGCATCCACAAGCCTGGGCTGTAAGGGCATTAATCGTTTCTTTAAGATTATTTTTGAGCCTTTCCATGCCGACCATTTTGGCAGCACTCCTTATTGGTGTTTATGCGTTTCTTTCGCGGATTTTGGAACGCCCTTATCATTGGAAAGGTTTCCGTACTTTCCCGGTGGAAATCTATAAGCAGTATATCGGAGAGAACGGAACAAACCATGCCTTGCGGCAACGATATCCGTTGTGGCCATTCTTGTTACGGCACTGGTTTTCCTAATTCAGAAGTGGTCGGAAAGCGCTTTTACCTTCTCTATCAACGCCTTGCATCCGGTAGAGAAAAAGGCGTCCGAGAGGGCTGATGGGGGCTCTCATTTACCTCTATACCTACGGACTTAGCGGAATTGCTATTCTGCCCAATGTCTATATTATTTACCTGTCCTTCCGAAAGCTGCGACCGTTCCGTATTTAAACCGGGCTACTCGTTAATCAATTATACGCAGGCGGCAAAAAAGTTGCTTGTTCGTTCCATTCAGAATACCTTCCTTTTGGGATTTTTATCCTTGGCTTTGATTATTCTGATTTCGATTATCATTGCGTACCTGGTAGTACGGAGGGGAAGTGTTCTGAACAATACCATTGATACGCTTTCCATGTTGCCTTACATCATCCCGGATTCGGTAATCGGTATTGCCCTTGCAGTATCCTTTTCGAAGCCGCCTATCGTATTGGTGGGAAGCCTTTGGATCATGGTGCTGTCGCTCGTCATCCGGCGTATGCCCTATACCATTCGTTCCGCTACCGCAACGCTGGTGCAGATTCCTTATTCTATTGAGGAAGCGGCATTAAGTCTCGGCTCTTCCAAAGTTGAAGACTTTTATCAAGATTACAGTGCCGATGATGGCAAACGAATTCTTTCCGGTGCAATCCTGAGCTGGGTTGCGATTGTAACTCGAGCTTTCCAGTGCCATTATCCTGTATAACAATAAGACCATTACCTTGACCATGTCGGCTTATGTGGCAATTTCCAGAGGAAATTACGGGATAGCGGCAGCTTTTTCGGCAGTGCTTACTATACTGACAACCATTTCCATGATCATCTACCTCTTCGTAAGTAAGTCCGAGGATGTGAAGGTTTAAGGAAAGGGAGAAAAAGGCGGGAAAAGCAGAGGCTGCAGGGAAGAGGTTTTGCTTTCCGGTAAAATGATTTTGCATAAAAACAGAAGTGTTTTTGCACAGATTAAGGAGGAAAATGATGAAGAAAAACTTAATGAAATTACTTGGACTCGACTTTTGAGTTTTGAGCCTTGTAGCTTTACGGCGGGGCAAAGAGTGCCGAGACAAAGGCTGTCGAGACAAAGGCTGCAAAGCAGGATGCCAAAGCAGAAAAAGACTGAGGCCGCTCAGGACAAGACGGAAGCGGCTGCGGAAAATGCAGAGGATTTAGGAGACAGTCTTACTCTTTACTGCTCTATGACCGACGATGATATCGATACCGTTTTGGAAGGCTTTTAATGCACTCTATCCGGATATCACAGTTGAAGTCGTTAATGGTTCCGCAGGAGAGCTCTTTTGCAAGATTAAAGGCAGAGGCAGCCAATCCGCAGGGTGACGTTATGCTTGGCGGAATGAATCAGGCGGACGGAGACAAGAACAAGGATATCTTCGAGCCGTTTATCTCTGTACATGAGAATGAGCTTCCGGACAAGTATAAGAGCAATAACGGATTCTATAACTATGATCACCTTTTCTTCCGTAGTATTCTGTGTCAATACGGATTTAGAGAAGGAACTCGGTCTGGATATTAAGGATTATAAGGACCTTTTGGATCCGAAGCTGGAGGGAAAGATTGTATTCTCCGATCCGAACGAGTCTTCCGCAGCATGGAACAATATTTCCAACATCATGGCTGTTTACGGAAACGACAGCGAGGAAGCTTGGAATATGATTGAAGGTCTGATGAAGAACAAGATGGTGATTCAGGAAGCTCCTCCGCCTGCTTTAAGAAAGTGGCAGACGGTGAGTACGTAGTAGGTCTTACCTATGAAGACGGTGCCTCCACCTCTTAAAGAGCGGTGCGAAGAACATCAAGCTGGTTTATCCCGCTTCCGGAAGTTCCAACTTTGCTTTCGGCTGTGCAGTAGTAAAGGGTGCTCCTCATATGGCGGCAGCTAAGGCTATAGTAAACTTCCTGCAGTCCGCAGAGAGCCAGACTGCAGAGGAAATGCATTGGGAACAATCCGTCTTACGAACCCGAATGCAAAGATTGACTATAAGTACATCCCGAAGGATGATGAAGTGAAGTGGGTGGACAGAGATATTGATTGGTTAATCAAGAATAAGGACCAGGTTTTAGAGCACTGGAACAAGCTGTACACACAGTATTATAAGTAAATTCAGGCTAAGGGATTCGCACGCTTTGCGCATGATACTCGTTATGAACGAGATACCGCATGCTACGTGAGCGATACTCGTGAAGAATTGAAGATGCCTCCGGAAAGATTCCGGGGCATCTTTTTCGATTCTTAACAAGTGGCGAGGCGAAGCCTGAGACATCTTGTACCGGGAGGAATTATCCGTTGCGCTTCCCCAAAGAAATTCTACAGTCCTCTGAAAAGAAGCCCGGTAAAGAAGGCTTGTGTTTTCTCTTATAATTTAATAAAAATCAAGTTAGTTTAAAAATTTATTTGTGAAAAGAGGATTCCCCATGGGGACTTGTACGAGATGCGTGAAGATTTTTGTTTTACTGAGGAATCCGTTTTTTTAGAGAGGACATGTCAAGATGCTGGAAAGTTTAAAAGAAGAAGTTTTTCAGGCAAACCTGGAATTGAAGAGACAAAAACGTGGTGATTTTATACCTGGGGAATGTAAGCGGAATTACGGAAGACAGAAAATATATGGTCATCAAGCCGTCCGGGATTGCTTTATGAAAAGATGAAGGCCGAGGACATGGTTGTGGTTGAGCTGGAAACGGGAAAAAGTGGCGGATGGAAAAATGGAACCCTTCCTCCGACACGGAAACGCACCTTGTTTTATACAGACATTTTCCGACTCTTCGCGGTGTTGTGCACACCCACTCCACCTACGCTGTCAGTTTTGCGCAGGCGGGGAAGGCAATTAAGGCTCTGGGTACCACCCACGCGGATTACTTCTACGGAGATATTCCCTGCACAAGAGCGCTTCGTGAAGAAGAGGTAAAAGAAGCTTATGAGAGAAATACGGGAAATGTCATCGTGGAATGTATTGAGGAGTTAAAACTGGATCCTCTGGCAGTGCCGGGCATTATCGTGAAAAACCATGGTCCCTTTGCTACGGAAACTCTCCTGCCAAGGCGGTAGAAAATGCGGTTGTTTTGGAAAAAGCGGCAGAAATGGCTTTTTCGTACCCTGCTTTTTAAATCCCAATGCATCCATGGAACAATATATACTTGATAAGCATTATTTCCGGAAACACGGAAAAATGCTTATTATGGGCAAAAAGCCAATAAAAACAAAGTAAGGAGGAGCTATGTTACCAAATGTGAAAGCGGTGGGGATTCCTACCAAAAACAAAAGTATTGGGAGCATACAAAAAGAGAAAGAGCTTGAGCACAAAGAGAGCTCGGTACTTTCTCCCAATGTGGCTGACAAGGAAGTTGCCACTTTGTCAAAGACGGACAGACTGACCTTGTCTAACGAAGCGACTCGTAAAACGGAAGAGAAAAAGGAACTTACGGTAGAGGAGCAACTTTCCGACAAGGCGAAAAACTATCTGTCGAAAACTAAGGAAAAGCCGTAAAAATGTGGATTTCCGGATTTCAGAGAAGGGCATGGAAGAAAAGTATCTGGATAAGACGACATCCAAGGAATTTACCGTGGTACTCACGAATGAAGAAATCGAGAAGATGGCGACGGACAAGGCCTTCGAAAAAGAAACAGCTGGCAATCATTGATAAGACCATGCAGGAAATGCTGAAAGCCTCTCTCGGACTCGGAGAAGAGAATGGAAGCGAAAGACCAATGCATCCGACGTAAAAAGATATTGCCCTTCGTATAAAAGAAGACGGCAGCATGGAGATTCTGGCAAGCTTGGAGAAGTCTTCGAAGTCTTTTGAAACAAACCGCTGCCGAGCAGGCAAAGAAAAAGGAGATGAGAAGGTGAAGCTAGCTGACTGGAAAAAGAAACGGGAAAAGCGAAAAGGAAAACGAAGAAGCTTGCTGAAAAACGAGAAGCTAGGAGGCGGAAAAAGAAAGAGTTAAGAAGGTGGAGGTCAAAAGCCAACAGCATCGCGGAATTAATCGAAAAGATGAAGGCGATTGACTGGGATAAGATTTCTGGAAAACCGAAAAAGAGTAAAGTGCAGATTGAATCGGCTGCCTCGGGCTTTTTCCCCCGGATAAGCGGTTTAAACGAGATATTATCGTACGCTTTGCGCACGATACTCGTTATGAACAAAAGAAGTGTCCTGCGAAATGCGGACACTTCTTTTGCAATATCTTACTCCAGGGCGCGTAGCAAACTTTATAGCTGTGCCCTACAATTTCCACAATTTGCTCGATTTCACCGTGAGGATCCTTAATTGATAAGGGTTCACTCTTCCTGTTATCCTCTACGTAAAAATGCACAGCAGTACCGCAGGAGGAACTAAGGTCTCTGGGAACAGGCTGTAGATAGCCTTCTTTTCCCTCCTTCACCTTTTTCCTTATGAAAACGGGCTGCGCCAAAATGGCTATGAAATGTAGCAATATATTCTCTTAACATCTTACTTCCTTGTGAGAGTTACTAAGAACTCTTCCTCATTTTGTTTCTTATACTCGGCTTCGTATCCGGCACTCTTGGCAAAACGACAAACATTTTCCACACAGGGCATATTGTCGGTTAAAAGAGTATACTGGGATTCGTGTGTTTTTTCAACAGCACTTTTTAATCAGTAAGACCGGTTGCGGACAGGAAAGTCCTCTGGCATCTATCATATTAGCTCCTTTCTTCTTTCTTTCCAAAAGTATTCATAAAGGCAATGCATACAAGTACAACAAGGCCGATGATGACAGCGATTTTTCCGTTGGGAGTCGGTCCCTTGCCGGATGCGGCAAGACCGAAATTGTGGCAGAAAGCGGCACCGACCAAAAGACCCAGATAGCTGACTGCAGAGTCTGCATTTCCTTCTCCCGCCATGACCATTTGTCTGAGAGGACATCCGCCAAAGCATGGTGCATCCCAGACCGGCAAGAACCATGCCGAGGAAGTTCCAAAGAGAGTCGGTATGGGCAACAGGTTGGTCTGCGAATCCAAGATGGAACTTACCGAAGATCAGGTTTCCAATCAGTGCTGTCAGGAAAATCATGCAGAATCCGATTAAGAGCTTCGGTTCGCGGAAAAGGATAATGTCACGGAATCCGCCAACCATGCAGAGTCTGGTATACTGCGCCAAAGCACCTACGATAAGACCTGCACCGAGAGAGTAGATTACTGCAGCATGCTTCGCACCGGGACCTTCGGCTGTAAAGAAAATAAAGGCCGGAGCGGATACCAAAAGGATAAGGAGAACAAGCTGCACGATGGGAAGGGACAAGCCTTCGACCATGGTCTGCTTATAGGTTCTCTTTAAGGAATAACCGTTCTTTAAGAAGAATACGCCGGCAGCAATACCGACTACAAAACCGATGAGTCCGACTACCGCATTTAAGTCACCGCCGGCAAGACGGAGAACCATACGGAAGGGACAACCCAAAAACATCAGGGCACCGACCATGACGAAGAAGGCAATAAAGAAACGGGTAACGGGGGCGGAACCGCCGCGCGGCGCAAACTCCTCTTGCCATAGAAAGAATCATGGCACCCAATACCAATCCGATTACCTCCGGGCGAATATACTGTACCGCTTCAGCCCGATGAAGACCAAGACCGCCTGCCGTGTCTCGGATAAAAGCACGCCAGACAGAATCCCATGTTTTGCAGGATTGCCCAGCAATACCAATGCAACGGAGATAATCCCGATGATTCCTCCGGCAATGGCGATGTGAATACGTTCCGCTTTAAAATTCATACTTCCTCCTCTTTCCGCTTGACTTGCGGAGCTTTCAGTTCAAAAACGTGTGTCGCAAAAAGCACGAAATCACTTCTCCACAGTGATAACGCGCGAAAAAGAATGTGTGACGGCTTCTTGAAAGCCTGTTTTGCACAAAAATATGCGACAGCCAATTTATAAAATCTTCAAATAGTATAGCATGGAAGCGAAATTAGAATTTATTGCAATATTGGAAGAGTGATTTTATTTATAGAAAAAGTGCGAAGAGTAAAAATATATATAATTGGTATAAACCCTTGGAATTTAACTGATTTTGTGCTTAAATAGATAAACTTGCCTGCGAATAAATATTAAAAATTTAAGAACAGACAAAAAAAGAGACATAATTTAATTTTTGGTAAGGAGACCATTATGCATCGCCCAAGAATCATGCACAATCGAAAAAGACTTATGGCCTTATTTTTAGTGATGAACCTGGTTCTTTCTCCCCTCTTCCTATGCAGTGGAAGAAGGGCGGATTGAGACGGGAGTGGAAGGCCTCACGGAAAATCGGGAGGAGCTTGCGAGAAAGGAAGACGCGGCTGTATCATCGGAAAAATCTCAGTCTTCAAAAGAAGGCGAAGACGCTGTTTCGGCTACAGACGAAAGCAAGACCGCGGAAGAACTTTCCGGGGCATCCGCAGAAGAAGGTTCCGAAGCTCTTTCTGCCGACAGCACAAAAAAGGATGGGAATTCCGTTTTTACGGAAGAAGAGAAGGATTTCGCTAAAGCGGGGGAGTTCAGAAAGAGCCTGGAGGACGGAACGGAAATTCAGGTAAGCTTTGAAGAGGGAACCTTCCCGAAGGGAACGAAGTTTTTCGCTACGCCTATTTTGAACGAGAAGAAAATAGAAAAAGGCTCTGGCTATATCGGAAAAAAACTTTTTAAAAGCAGGAGTCCGCTTTTTCTGAAGAAGGAAAGACGGAAGGGGAAGAGGAAAGCGCCTCCGAAGTCATTGATATCTACGGAATAGACCTCTCTTTTAAAGTAAAGGAAGAGAATGGAATCTACAGAGAAGTAGAGCCGGGAGGAGGGAAAGGAAGTTTCCGTATCGATTAGCTATCCGGAAGGAAAGTCTTTCTTTGTGAAGAAGGAGGAAGAAGAGGCTGATAAAAACAGTCTCCGGATTAAATGGAGAGAGTGGAAGTGAATACAGTGAGGAGCTCTCCTATGTTCTGCACTTAAAGGATGAAGAGCATCCTGAGCTGATAGAGACAAAGGAAGAAGAGGGAAAACTTCTGTTTAATACCAAGTCCTTCAGTCCCTATTATTTCACGCGCGTGCGGAGAAGAAGAGAGGCACCGTCTGAGAAGATTTCCACGGAGTTCAAAGTTTATTGGACCGATCCGGCTACAACCGGGGCCAATCCGACTCGTTCCTATACGGGAACAGTTCATAAAATCGAGGACCAAAAGGATGTTGTTTTGAATCCGGCGAATAATGCGCGCTTTACGACAACCTATAAAATTCTTTTGAACCTGAAGGGAAGAAAGGATACGGTATACCCGAGGGAACCGTTTCCATCGATATTCCCGTCAACGTCTTTAAGTCCTGGGACCCGGCCAATCCGGGAAGAGTGCTGGTTAAGGAAGGAACGGACAAAGCAGGAGCGGAATTACTCTTCCTACCGTTCGGGGATTCCGAAGGCACCGAATAAAACGGGACAGAGCAGCTTTAACTATACGGAAATCCTGAAGACGGTAAACGGGAAGCAGGAGGCCTACTACCGACTGACAAACTACCGCCCCTGGAGGAAATACCGAGTTTGGGGTAGAAGTCGGTTATGACTTTACTCCGACCATGCTCGGGGTTACAAAAAAACGCAGATTGGCGGAAAAAGAAGTCGGAGAGTATAAATGGGAATTTCCGGTGGAACTGCATGTCAATCATGACGATAACCAATTTGATTTGGAGGATACAAAGCAGCTTTCCGTGGATGTACGTACCAAGGTAGAACCGACGACGGTAAATGTTTACCATGGAAGGAAAGGACAGAATCAGGGACTTTACTTTGACTGGGATAACAGCTGGGGAAAAAGACCTTCGGATGATCACCCCGGAGATTTTTTCTACGGCGTGTATTATGTTGAGGTGGCAAGAAGCAAAAACAGCAGCCAGGCCTTTGATTATGTTCTTTACCGAGCCTTCCAATTCGGCAGTCCTGGAAGGCGGAAAGCTCATCAGAGCTAAAAATATCCTCAAAGTCAAAACTTTGATGATTACCGTTATAAGTCCTGGATCGATCAACAGGTTGATGCAAGCTATAAGGACATTACCGAGTACATGGACGGGAACGGGACACCCGCACCGGCTTCTCAGCCCTGGCTTGCAAATCCGATAGGAAAGACTTACCTTGGAATCCCGAAGGATCCCTATAATAAGCATGCGGATAAAGCACAGTATGTAGGGCCGGAAGAATATAACGGAACCTTCAACACGCAGATTTATGCGCTTTTATATCGTTATCCGATGCAAATCATTGAAGATGCGAAGACAACCACCGATATGGTGCACGACGGCATTTATATCGGAACGGGAGTGAAATTAAAGGAAAATCTGGGCGGACGGATACGAAAGAGAGCAGGAATTTACAATTACGGATCAGAATAAGAAAATGCATGTTCTTCTTCCGGAGACGGGAAACGGAACCTTTAAGCTCGATAAGTGGGTGCAGGGAGATCCGACGAATAAGTCCCTTCTCAATCTGGATACCCTGCAAAGTTTCTATGCCAAGCGGGAAGAAGCGCCTTTGGTGTATAATGCCTTTCGGCAAAGCTTTTCCTTAAGTTATATTTCCACGGTCTCCAGGGACAGTGTGAACTTCCCCTACGGAGATGACCGCTATACTACAAACGGGGTGAAATTTTCCTTGCAGGATAACGGAGAATATTCACTGCTGACGCTTCCAAACGGAAAGAGCTCCGCGGAAGGAAAAGAGGTGGCGAAGGATTTATCCAATACCCACTATTTGGACCCGATTACAGGAGGAAATCCTATTCCTTAACAGAGGAAGATTTTTTTCCTATAAGAGCTTCTTTTGTGCCGAAGTTCAACACCTATGATGTGAAAAAGCATGCGAATCCCGCTATCAAGGTAACAGAACTGAATCAGCCGAGTACGGATTATGCCAAGTACCCGGAAGTGAAGGTCATGATTCGTAAGAAGGGGAGGCGAAGAACCATTTTACGGAGTACGGAACAGTAAAAAGAAGAGCCAACGGAGATGTTGTTTTGTGAATCAGTCCGGGACGGAGACAAAAAATTTCGGAAACCGAACCGATGGCGCTTCCCGTCGATACGGTAGGCATTGATTTCCGGGAGAAAGCTCCTTCTACAGGACGGAATTTACCGCGTCCTTTACTTTTGAACATCCATCCGACGACCGACATGGCGAATCAGATTCAGGAAGACATCAACAAGAGTAAGACCTCCCTTATTACAGGACCTGCGGAAGGAAGGTACAGTGAGGGCGCGAGTGAACTGTTCCACGCGAGACTGGGGAGAAAGCTTCGGCAGAATAGGCTATGAATTAAATGTCTTTAGTTATAAGACGGATATTTTAAAGGAACAGACCGGGGAGAGCGTTTACCACAGTGATGTCCTGGAACAGTGGACGCCGATTTCCATCGAACTGCTAAATAAGGCAAATGTTCCCCGTCAGTATGCGTAAGCGTTCCGTAATGGATCCGTACCTCATTAAAGAAGGAATCTTCTATGACCTCCTTCCTTCGGTACCTATGTCAACAAAGAAGAGGTGGAGCTCGGCACTTGGGAAATCAGTAATGCGTCTCCCATTTCCGCAAAGCAGAAAATATATCAGGATACGGACTATACCGTGCATTTCCAAAAGGAACTGGGAAGGCACAGGACAGACTATGATGATTGTAAAGGTTAAGGTTCCCGATTCCGCAAATACCTTGTACTGGGATACGGGATTTAACTGTGCGGGTATGAAACTGAAAATATACCCTGCACAATCCCTATACGAATATCATTGATCGCGGTAGAGAGCCGATGAACACCGTAGGCTTCTTAAATACCGGGGATACCGAGTTTAAAGCTAATTTCAGCAATAGCGAAAATCCCGATGTGGAAAAGCGGGAAGCCTACAGAAATCTTATGATGGAAGGTGCCGGAAACGGACATAAAATGATTCTCGGAGAGAAAGCTGAATTTCAAGCCGATTACCGTTATTGAGGCAAACTTAAGCAATACCGTTTCCACAGAGATTCATAAGAGCTTTTTAAAGGAAAATATCAGCTATCTCGGAGAAGAGTATCGTCACAGACTGCAGTATCAGGCGGCGGAAGCCACCAGAACTAAGGACTTTGTTTTCTACGACATTTTAGGAGAAGAGGCAAATCGAAACGGCGATTTCCAGGGACTGGATTTAAGCAGCTTAAAGATGAAGGCAAGCTACAATCCGTCTAACCCGAGCGCTCTGGACTATTGTAAGCCGGTGTGCTATTACGCAACAACGATTCCGGATGACCGAAATGTAGATGACAGCACGGTTTGGAAGGCCTTTGATCCGGATAACATGAGCGGAATCGACAAGAAGAGTATCAAGGCGATTGCCATTGACTGCCGAAAGACAGTGTCGGACAAAACTTTTATTTTTGGACCAAAAGGGAATTATGGTCGCCTATGTGGAAATGTTGGCAACCAGAGATTCTGCAAAGGTTTCCGTGGTGAACACCAACACTGCATACCGGAAGGCAACTCTTTTTACCGGTGGAACGGTTCCGATGAATGTGAACCTGACCGAGGCAAAGAGTGAGGCAAAGCACGCCATTGTTCCACCCCTTACGCTGGATATTCCTGTGAAGAAGGAGTTGGAGGTACCCGGCAAGACTCACGGCTCCGGATATTCGGGAGAATTTCTCGTTTAACATCCGTGCGCTTGGAGATGCTCCGCTTACGGATCAGTATGATAACCCGATTATAAACAATATTAAGAATCCGGATGAAAACGGCGGAATCATTCGTTTTTCCGGAATTCGGATTGTAAAGCCGGGAATCTATAAGTATCGCATTAAGGAATCGAAATTGGTGAATACTGCCGGTGTAATACCGGATTCCATGGGTGAAAAAGGAATTGCTTGTCACGGTAGTGCGGGAAAATAATGTCCTAAAGGCAAATCTTTCCGCAACAGAAGAGCATCCTCTAATCTTCCGGAATGTCTATGGTGTACAGGAAGTCAAACCGGAAATTAAAGTTTCGAAGAGCTTGCTGTCTTCCAAGGCCGATAAACCGGATATCAGCGGAAAGTACCATTTTTACCTTAAAGGCATTAAACGGTGCGCCGATGCCGGATGAGGCGGGAGGGGCAAGTACTCTGGAAAAACGAATCCGGATGCGGACGGAGGACAGATGTCCTCGGACGAATCACCTTTACCACTCCCGGTGAATATAAGTACGAACTCGTGGAAACCGGAGAGGTGACCGATGTTCGAAAACGACGAAAGACCGCTGAGAGAGATTACCATCACGGTGAGTGACTTTGGAACAGGGAAAGCTGATTGCACTGGTCAGCGGAGATTCTTTGGAATATAAAAACTGTTATATTCCGGATGAACCGCCTCTTCCGACACCGGACGAACCGAGAGTTATCCCGGAGGGGAGGAGAACGCCCAGAAAGCCGATTTTTCCCGAATCCGAGTACACCGGGAGGACCGGGAGAAAAGCCGAAAGAGCCTGACAAACCGACGGTTCCGGAGGAACAGGGGACTCAGGACGCCGGAAAATCCGACACCGGGAGGCGGAGAGAATGTACCTCCAACGCCAAGTATCCCGGAAAGAATCAGAATCATTGAAAAAGCGAATCGGGAAATACTCGGAGGCTCGTAAGCGCCCGCTTACACCGGAAGAACAAAAGAACTGAAACGATTGGGAGAAGTTCTCGAGCACTTCGGAGGGAGCAATCCAGAAAAAGTTAATACGGCGGATACATCCCGGATGCTCTGGTATGCTTTTGGCAAGCAGTTTAAGTGTTCTGCTTCTTGCCGCTTACAGTCTTTTTGGAAAAGGCAAAGAAAAAGATAAAAAGGAATCAGATTCCGCACGTTTTGCACATGAATTTATTGAGAAATGAAAAACGCTCGAGCTTTTGCGGCTCAGGCGTTTTTGTGTAAATACTGAAAATTATGTAAATACTGAAATCTAAATACGAAAATCTCTTAAGCAAAGAAGGTCATAGAAGCCTTCCATTTTTCGTAAAGCAACCTCTACCCAGGCATCGTAAAAGGAAGAGAGCAAGAATGAAAAATAAGATAGACAACGATCAGAGCAAGTGGAGGCATGATGCCGGATTGAATGCTGTCAAAGGTATCCTCGAATCCGCCTGCAGCAAAAATAACAATCACTTCCGCTATGATAAAGAGGATGCTGAGACCGAAACCGCCCAAAAACCAAATGATATACTTTCCGAAAAGTTGGAGCGCGGAACCGTCAAACTTTAAGCGGCGTCCTTCAATATAAGTATGTGTTGCCTCCCACTTATAGATCATGGTGTAGGCCCATGGAATGCAAAGTCCGAAGGTAATTAAAAGAAACCAGCGTACCTAAGAAACGCCAACCGATAAGCTGTAAGGTGGTTCCGTCAAAGTAAGACTTACCCTTGGATTCCACAGGGTATACCGGGATATTGCCCGGTGTTCTCTGCACATTTTGTGTAGAGGGAGCCGGACTTCCACATAAATGGGGGTTCCCTGAGCAACATTTCCCTGCGCTGTACTGCTTTGTGCTCCGCTATTCTGTGTATTACTTCCCTGTGTTGTATTTCCCGACGTTGTACTGTTCTGGACTACGTTTTCCTGCTTTGTGTTTTCTTCCATACAATCCTCCTTATATAAAAAGCTTTTTAACTCACTAGAATTTAATCATAATTTTATCTTATCTTCAAGGATAATTTAATTCGTAAAAACCTACAAATTTAATTCGCAAAAAGCTAATGCTTTAAAAAGTCTGGACTGGGTACCCTTTATAACATACATTCCTCTCGGCGTGATTCGAATTTCCGGAATGGAGGAGAGGAGAGAAAGGCAAGCGGAAGGAGGGTCCATAGCAGTGCAAATTCCCATTTCATGGAGTTTTTCTTTCAGCAGTCGTAACTGCTCTTCCGCCTTTTCATGACCGCAGTCCGTGAGTAGTCCCATAATGGGAAGGGCGAGGGAAAAGAGGACGGTGCCCTGTGATACGACGGAAACGCCTCCCTGCGTTCGGAGAAGCTCGTTTGCCGCAAGACACATATCCCTGTCCGAGTCTCCAATTACGAGAATGCCGTCACAGTCTCAGGAAAGAGGTGGCTATCGCACCTTGTCGGATAGGATAGCCGGAGCAGATGGCAACACATCCGCTTCCCGCCACTGTTGCGCGAAATCGAAGCGATTTTTACGATAGTCCGGATTTTTCCAGGGATCAAAGTTATTGCTTCTTCTGAAGTTGACCTGCAGACGGCTGTTACGAATTTCCCCTTCTTGGATTCCGATAACCGTAGAGTTCTGCTTGAAGATGGGAAGGTGAAAATCTTCTTCCTCCAGGGGAGAGAAATGGAGTGTTTTCAGTTCCTTCGGACAATGCGAAATAGGGTACTTTTTCCTTCTTTCTCACCCGTTTTTCCCTTATGGAAAACGGCCTCGATATCAACTTTTTCGGGTCGGAAAGCAGGACAAGGTCAGCTTGTTTTCCGGGAGCAATCACTCCCAGATGACTTAAGTGGTAGCATTCTGCGGCGTTGATGCTTGCCATCTGATAAGCCTTTCCAACGGGAAGGCCGAGAGAAATCGCTCTTCGATTAAGTGATTAATGTGACCTTCTCTTAGAATGTCCCCACTTTCTTACCGTCGGTACAAAAGGAGAAGCTCCTACTGTCTATTCCCTTGGAAAGGATTCCCTGAATCGAGGGTTTCCAGCTTATGCACGGCGGAGTCTTCCTTGATGTGAATGTGCATCCCGGCGTGAACTTCATCCAGCGTATAGGAAAAGTCCTTCGGAATCTGGGCCGGTTTGTAATTTCATAAGAGAACAAGCTTCAGAGTCTAAGGATAGAAGCTGGAATAGCCGCCGGGAAATTTACTTTCCGTCCCGTCTGCCGTTTTCCAGAGGACAGGATTGGAGTGGATGATTCCTCTTGTGTCCATGAGCTCTTCAAGGCCAAGAATGCGCGGATTTTTTAAGAAGGAAAAGAAATCCGTCGAGGAAAACCTGGGTTCATGCCCTTCCGAAAGGGATGGACTGATGCAGTAGGGAAGCATAAGAAAGACATTGGCGGGACTTTTCTCACTTTGCTTCAGGAGATAATCAATGCCCTCCTTTCCCGCCACAGTCCATACTTCGTGGGGGTTACGATCAAAAGCTTGTGGTTCCGCAGGCCGCTGCCGCACTAATCACTTCATTGGGAGGGACCAGAGCGGCCTCCAAATGAGCATGCGCATCGATAAATCCGGGGAAAAGATACTTCCCCTTGCAGTCGATTACGCTATCGCCCGGAAAGTCCTTTCCGATTCGGCAATATAGCCTTGTTTGACTGCTACATCCCCATCGTAAAAAGGAGGCGGTGTAAGCATCAAAAATATGGGCATCTCGGAAAATCAGATCCACAGGGACTTTCTTTTTGCAAACCTTGGATAATTTGTCGTAAAGACTTTTGTTCATACTGCCGCTCCTTAAAGAGTAGAAAAAGTAAGTGGAAAAAGTAAGTAAAAATAGAGTCTGCAGCCATAAAATAGAGAAACGGAACCCTTATAACTTAACTATAGCGAAGAATGTCGAGGAAAGAAAATAGAAAGTTTTTATGCACTACAGAATAAAAAGAAATATAGGAAAACAAAAAGAAATATAGGAAAACAAAAAGTCCTGTTCTTTTTGATGATTGATGTAAAAATATCGTTTTGTTCGTAAAAAAACGAATGATGTATAGCTCAGTCAGAGATTCACTTAAGAAGATTTTTGAACGATTCATTTTTCTCGTTGAATCCCGGTATGAACATGTCGTGAAGTCTTTACCGGTTTTCATATACTGTCTATTTCATTTTAGGGGACGACAAATGGAAAAATTTTTTCAAACTCAAGGAACATCAAACTGATGTAAGAACGGAACTGATAGCGGGTATTACCAGCTTCATGACGATGGCTTACATCCTCGCTGTAAACCCACGGGTGCTTTCTGCAGCAGGAATGGATGCGGGCTCCGTGTTTACGGCAACAGCCATAGCTTCCGCTATTGCCTGCATCATGATGGCGCTACTGGCCAATCTGCCCTTGTTTTGTCGGCGGGAATGGGACTGAACGCTTACTTCGCTTACACTGTGGTACTGAATATGGGCTACACCTGGGAAATGGCATTGGCAGCCGTGTTCGTGGAAGGAATCATCTTCATCCTTTTATCCCTGACCAGTGTTCGTGAGGCAATTTTCAATGCGATACCGCCCAGCCTGAAACTCGGTGTTTCCGTAGGGTTTGGACTTTTCATCACCTTTATCGGTTTACAAAATGCACATATTGTAGTAGACGGTGCAACTTTGGTAACCTTATTTTTCTTTCAAGGGCTCTGTCCTAAACGGTACCTTCAATCGGAAGGAATCACCGTCTTCTTGCCTTACTCGGCGTATTAATCACAGCCTGCCTGGTTATTAAAAACGTAAAAGGAAATATTTTGCTGGGGAATTGTGATCACTTGGGGACTGGGAATTCTCTGTCAGCACCGGCCTTTATCAGCCGAATCCGGACGGCGGTTTTTACAGCCTGATTCCCGGCAAGGTCGTTTCCATGCCGGCATCTGTGCACCAACCTTTATGAAAATGGATTTATCGAAGCTTGCCAGTCTTGAATTCGCTATGGTTGTTTTCGCCTTCCTTTTCGTGGATGTCTTTGATACCCTCAGCACATTAATCGGATGCGCTTCCAAAGGCCAATATGTTGGATCGGGACGGAAAGCTTCCCGGGATTAAGGGCGCTCTTCTTGCGGATGCAATCGGAACCACGGTAGGCGCTATTTTCGGAACTTCCACGATTACAACCTTCGGAGAGTCCGCTTCCGGGATTGCGGAAGGCGGCAAGACCGGTCTTACGTCTATTGTAGTAGGTGTACTCTTCCTTATTGCACTGTTCTTCTCTCCGATTTTTCCTTGCGATTCCGTCCTTTGCAACAGCACCGGCACTCATCGTAGTCGGATTTTTCATGATGCAGCAGGTGGCAAAGATTGATTGGAACGATATGCTTACGGCGATTCCCGTATTTATCTGCATTATTGCGATGGCCTTTACCTATTCCATTTCCGAGGGAATTGCATTCGGAATTATGAGCCATACCGTTATTCACCTTCTCTGCGGAAAGGGAAAGAAAGTCAGCATTTTGATGTACGTATTAAGTTTTATCTTCATTTTGAAATATATTTTTCATTTAAGATACACTGCACATGGAACGGTTTCTACCGAGCGTTAAAGTGTCCGGACAGGAAAGAGAGATTTTTCGGTTCGGGAATCGGAAGCTGTTCCATTTTTTTGTAGGAGGAAAAAATGGAATATTTAGTACACGGAGACCTGTGTTTACAGTACGGGACCGGAGCATATTGAGACAAAGGAAAATGCCTATTTGCACGTAAAGAACGGGAAATGCCTTGCCGTCTATGAGAGCTTGCCTTCGAATTGTTCCGCTTTGGAAATCAAAGACTATCGTGGAAAACTCGTGCTTCCGGGGATGGTGGACCTGCATCTCCATGCACCCCAGTATGCCTATCGGGGAACGAAAATGGATTTACCGCTTCTGGACTGGCTGAATATCAATACCTTTCCGGAAGAGGCGAAATACCGGGATACAGAGCTATGCAAGGGCGGCTTATCGTAATTTTGTGGAGGATTTAAAGGAAAGTCCTACTACGAGGGCAGTCATTTTTCGGAACTTTACATAAGGATGCAACGCTTTGCCTGATGGAACTTCTGGAAGAAAGCGGCCTGGAGACTATGGTGGGAAAGGTTAATATGGACCGGAATTCTCCCGATTATTTAACAGAGCATAGTGCGGAAGAGTCGCTAAAGAATACAAGAGAGTGGCTGGAGGAAATCCCGAAGAACTATCGGCACTGCCGCCCGATTCTGACGCCGCGCTTTACCCCAACCTGCTCGGATGAGTTGCTTCTCGGTCTCGGGAAAATGATGGAAGAAAAGGGAATTCCGCTGCAATCTCATCTTTTCCGAAAATAAAGGCGAAATCGCCTGGGTTTCCGAGCTTTGTCCGGGTACCCGAAACTATGGAGAGAGTTATGATCGTTATGGTCTCTTAAACCATACCGTTATGGCCCACTGTGTTCATACCGGAGAGGAAGGCTTAAGCTTCTGATGCGAGAGGATGCTTTATTTGTCACTGTCCGCAGTCCAATACCAATCTGCAATCCGGCGTTTCTCCGGTAAAGCATTTTCTAAAAGAAAGGCGCAAAGCTTTCTTGGGAACCGATGTTGCGGGAGGGGCGAACCTGTCCATGTTTTCGAGCCCTTACGGATGCCATCCAGGGCCTCAAGCTCGAAACTGCCTCCTGGAAGAGCATGACAGTGCCTTGAATCTGGAAGAGGCCTTTTATATGGCAACGCTTTCCGGCGGCGCTTTCTTCAGGGAAGGTTGGGTCTTTTATGCCGGATTATGAGGCGGATTTCCTGGTGTTTTCCCGGAAGAGACAGAGCGTCAGGAAGAAAGCCTGCTTGAGCGTCTGGAAATGCTTTTTGTATACGGAAAAGGAATTATTTGAGATGGAAGCAAAAGTATGTTCAAGGGAGAAAAAGTTCTGTAAGACCGGATGAGAAGAGAGAAATACTTTTTCTACGGAGAAAAACAGAAGAGAAAAAAGATAAGCTAAATCACGAAAACAGCTTATCTTTTTCTTCTCATGATACAATGAAACAGACACACTTCGGAGAAAAAGAGTAGCAGTTTAGGAGAAAAACAAACTTATGGAAAAAGAGATGCAAGAGGAGCTTATGCTTGACCTTCCCGAGCTTTTAGCCATGTATTTGAGAAAAAGGAGTTCTGATTCTTGCGTGCAGCTGTATTTTTCGGCATTCTTTTTGCGAGCCTGAGAACCTTGCGGAAGGTGAGGAGAATCCTGCCGTAAGTACGGAGGAAGAGTCGGCGTTTGATAAGGAGCAGGCCTTAGAGGAGGGAACGGCGAATTATGTAAAAACGCAGCTGGAGCAGGGAAAAAGGATTTAGCTCTTTGGGAAGTAAAGAGACTGGAGGATTCGGCTCTCTTTCAATTGAAGCCGGATTCCGTCTATGAGAGACAGATGGACCTTTATCTGAAGCTGCCCAATCCTGTGGATGCGCAGGAAATTCGGAATCGATTTACAGGGACAGAATAGCGGAGAGAGAAGGCTTGGTGGAAGCTTATAAGACGCTTTTTCGCTCGACGGATTTCTATAATCAGATTGCATCCTCGATGGGGAATTTGAAAAAGCAGTGATATTCCGGATCTCCTGTTCCTGGATGCCGATGATAAAACCGGGAACATCAGTCTCTTTCGCAGGTGCAAGTGCGGAAGAGGTAGAAAAAAATGGGGAAATGCCGCGAAGGCCTATTGGGAGAATGCTGCCGCAAAACTGGGAGAAGAGCTGGAACCGCATAGCATCGTTCTTCTTTCGGATACAAGCGCACAGGGGAATGCGTGTGCACAGTGTTCTCACCTATCAAAACTCCGGCGGAACGTAGAAGGAAGAGGACAGGATTCTATCCTGGGAAGACAGGAGGACAAGAAGGCAAGTCTGAACAAACGCTTGGAAAACATTAAAAACCTGAAGGATCAGGAGAAGAGTCTTCCTAAGGAAACGGCAAGTGTGAACCTCGGATTCAGCAAAAGAGCCTTTGCGAAACAAGCCATTTTAGGCGTGATACTGGGTGGATTTCTTTCTGTTTTTGTTTTTACATTGCAGTATCTTTTTGAAAAAGAAGCTTCCGAGAGAAGAAGATTTGGAGAGCATCTACGGTTTTACCGTATTGGGAAGTAAAAGAAGATTCGGAAGAGAGGGGCTTTGCAAAAGCTTATCCGACAAGCTTTCGGGAGACCGGGAAAGAGAAGGGGATGAAGAGGCTCTGCTTTCCCTTGCGAAGAGTAACCTTTCTCTGCTCCTTAAGGAAAGGAATATTGCCGAAGAGATTCTTTTTGTAGGAGAGGACAAGACACTTTTTGGAAAAACGGTCAAGTTCATGAACGACGAAAGTCCCTATTTGAGTTGTTCCTATGCCTGTGATATTTTCAAAAATGAAGAAGGCATCAGTAAATTGAGGGATGTATCGGACTCTTGTTTTTTTGTGGCGGCAGGACGAAGTGATTTGAGAAGTCTTTTGAATATGAAGAGAAAGGCGGAGACTTTAAAGAAAGAAGTTTTGGGTCTGCTCTTGTTCTAAAAGGGTTAGGGAGTTTCGTGTTTCCAAGCCGATGATTCCATAAGTCTCATGGGTGAATCAGGGTTGAGATTTTTAAATCTCAGCCCTGATACCTGCTTAAGCCTGTTAAACGAGATGCCGCACGCTTTGCGAGCAGTACTCGTTATAAACAAAAAGGGGAAGAATCTTCTGATTTCTTCCCCCTTTTTAAATACCCGATTCGCTCTTTTTCGATACTTAATTCTTGCCTGCTCTCTACTGAAATCGGCAGCATTGACTTCCCCGGATTTAGGGGTTACGCCGCTTCCCTGGATGCCTGTTCCTCTCGGCTTATAGTTCTTCATAACACCGTTCTTTTTCTCAGGGAACTTTAACGACAGGCTTTTTCTTATTGATAGCATCCTGCTCGGCCTGCTCGTACTGCACCTCTACTTCTTTTTCTTTTTACACCTTCATCCGGATCCCCTACATACCAGGCACCATCCGCATTTACGGTATACCCGTCCGGAGTGGTAGTGTCCATCAAAAGCCCAACCGGCATCATCAAAGTAATAGCACTCTGCAGAGTCCGTCTCTGTTTCCGTCCAGCCAGAACCAACCGGAGTGACACCAGCTTCCGTCTTCATTTTCCATACCACCAACGATTGCTGTTCTCTCCCTGTCCCATGTTCCAATTTGCCATAGCGGGGATAGCTGCCATAACACTCATTGCAATGGCAAGAGTAGCAACTAAATTCGTTTTTCTTCATAGTATAACCTCTGCTTCTACATTTTATTTTTTTAAAAATCATTCGCAAAACTGCATTCATTCTACTAGAGGAGGAAAATAAAACAATAAAGAAAATCTTAAGGATAACTCGTTTTTCCTTAAGTTCGTAATCTTTTGTTCTCCGGAGTAATCTTTTCGTTCTTCACAGGAAGCTTGTAACTTTACCTTGGAAGGAAGAAATAGTATAATGGCAAAGATTATTTGAAAAAGGATTTAGAAAAAGAAACAGCAGATTAACAGAGATTGTTTTATTTAGATAAAAAGATGATGAAAGAGGAATCATGAAAAAAGACATGCATTACCGGGGTAATAGATTTTTATCTGAGAGCCCCTTTGTGGTTATCTTTACTTTGGCTTCCCATAATTTTCACGGCATTTTTAGGGAGTGGAGATATGGGCTTATGCTCATCTTCTTTGCCTTGCTCTACCTTTGTGCGGCCATTGTTCTGTATCAGTAGCAGAAAGAGCTTGATGTTATCCGCTCTTTTGGAATTTTTCCCTGCGGGCAAATGAAAAACAGGGCGAAGCTTTTTTGAAAATGCCCACCGCCTATTGTATTATCGGACAGAATGGAGACTTGCTCTGGGAGAATAAGGCATTACATAAAATTTTGCAAACCAACAATAAGCCGGAGAAGAATATTTTCAGTATTTTTCCCAATATGCAGAAAAGAGATGCTCGAAGAAAAGGAAGCGGTGGTGGAGCTGCACTCCTCCTTCATGGGAAGAAAGTATTGTATCGACATCATTCGTCTGGACAGCTTACGGGATGAGGGAGAGGTTGTACACTACGGTCTTTCGGAGGAAGAAGAGCTTGTAGCGGTTTACCTGCAGGGACGAAACGGAGGAAGTGGAGCTCCAACAGAAGCTGGATGAAGAACGAGTGGTATTGGGACTGGCTTATATCGATAACTATGAAGATGTTATGGAGCAGATTGAGGAAGTCAGACGTTCCCTACTCACGGCTCTTGTGGATCGAAAAATCACCCGCTATATCAGTTCCGCAAACGAGTGTTATCAAGAAAATTGAAAAAAAGACAAATACTTCTTTCTTTTAAAAGCAGACAGCCTTGGAGAAGATGATGGAGGATCGTTTTTCCATCCTGGAAGAGGTGAAAGAAGTGGATATGGGAAATGAACTGGCGGTAACCTTAAAGCTTGGGAATCGGATACGGTGCGGGAGAATTTACCCAGAACTACGACTATGCGAGAACCGCCATGGATATGGCACTCGGTCGAGGCAGGGGATCAGGCGATAGTAAAGAACCCCGAGAGCTCAGCTTCTTTTGGCGGTAGAGCCAAAAGTACGGAAAGAGTGACCAGAGTTAAGGCAAGAGTGAAGGCGCAGGCCTTTGAGGAGTTGATTGACTCGAAGGATAAGGTCCTGATTATGGGACATAAGAATGCGGATATGGACTGTCTCGGAGCTTCCGTGAGAGTCTATCGCATGATTACGGCACTGGACAAGAGAGCTTATATTGTGCAGAATAAGGTGACCTCCACCATTCTTCCTTTAAAGGAACGCTTTCTGAACAATCCGGATTATCCGAATGATATGTTTATTGACGGAGAGACGGCCAAGGCTCTGGTGGATAACAATACCATGCTCGTGGTGGTGGACTGTGACAGACCTTCCATTATCGATGAGCCGGATTTGCTGACCATGGTGAAAACGAAGGTGGTATTCGATCATCACAGGCAGAGTTCGAGACAATACAGGGGCGGTTCTAAGCTATTGCAGAACCTATGCCTCTTCCGCTTCGGAATTGATTGCGGAGATGATGCAGTACATTCGGGGAGGGAATCAAAGCGAAGCCAATAGAGGCGGACTGTATGTACGGGGAATCGTTATCGACACGCGGAGATTTACCAACCAGACCGGCGTACGAACCTTTGAGGGCGGCTGCCTATTTAAGACGTTGCGGTGCGGACATTATCCGCATTCGAAAAACGTTCCGAGAGGATTTTATTGATTATCAGGCAAAGGCGGACACCATCAGTAAGGCGGATATTTATCGGGAATACTACGCCATCAGCACCCTGGAAAGGGCCGGGACAGAGCCCGACCGTGCTTTGCGCCAAGGCGGCCAATGAACTTCTGAATATTCGCGGCATCAAAGCCAGCATCGTTTTAACGAAGGTGGAGGATACGTTTTTATTTCCGCCCGTTCTATCGATGAGCTGAATGTGCAGGTGCTTATGGAGAAGCTTGGCGGGGGCGGACACCATGCGGTGGCCAGCGCCAGATGAAGGATTCACAATAGAAGAGTGTATTGACAAGGTAAGAGCGGCGATTGACGAAATGATTGAAGAAGGAGAAGTGGAATAATGAAGGTTATTTTTATTAAAGGATGTAAAGAGCTTAGGGAAAAAGGGAGAAATCGTAGAAGTCAGTGAGGGATATGGCAGAAATTTCATCATTCCCACTAAGGCGGGCGTTCTGGCGGATGCCAAGAACTTAAATACCTTAAAGCTGCAGGGTGCAGAATGCCGAGAAGATTGCGGAAGAAAAATTGGAAGAAGCGGAGGCGCTGAAGAAGAAGCTGGAAGAGGTAAAAGCTTTATCTTCCATATGAAGGCGGGGAAAAGACGGAAGAGCTTTCGGTTCCATTTCCACAAAAGAGGTACAGGAAGAGCTGAAGAAGCAGTATGACATCAGTGTGGATAAGAAGAAAAATGGAGCTGGATGTGCCGATGAAGAATTTCGGAGGCTATGATATCAAGGTGAAGTTGCATAAGGATGTGGAGGCGACTCTCCATGTCAGTGTACAATCGGAGTAAATTATGGCATCACAGGAAGAAGAGCTGCTTTTACGAACGATTCCCCATTCGAAGGAGGCGGAGGCAAGTGTAATCGGTGCGATGATTCGCGACGGGGATGCGGTACTGCAGGCCTTGGAAATCTTACAGCCTGAAGATTTTTACGGAAGACAGTTTCAGGTGCTTTTCTCTACGATGAAGGAAATGGCCGGGGAAGGCATCAGCATTGACTTTGTCAGCTTACAGGACAGACTGAAGGCGAAGAAGGATGTTCCGCCTGAATTTTTCCTTGGAAACCTTGAAAAAATCTGGCCATGGAAGTACCCAGTGTGGCGAATATCCGCATTTATTGCGAGATGGTACGTTCGAAGTCTATTCTGCGCGCCCTGATTCGAACGAACGAAGAGATTGCCAACATGTGTTACCGGGGAGAAGAGGACCTGGAAACCATACTGGAGACTACGGAGAAAAAGATATTTAATCTCTTACTGGAACGGAATACCAGGGAGTTTGTTCCCATTTCCGAGGTGGCCATGAATGTACTTCGGAAGGTGGAGGAAGCATCCAAACAGAAGAATGCCATTACGGGAGTTGCTTCCGGCTTCATTGACCTGGACTATCGGACGGCAGGTTTCCAGAAATCCGATTTAATTCTGATTGCGGCAAGACCTTCCATGGGAAAAAACGGCCTTTGTCTTAAATATCCTGGACCATGTAGCGGTAAAGAAGCAGGAACCGGTTATGATTTTTCCTTGAGATGTCCAAAGAACAGCTGGCAAACCGTTTACTTTCTTTGGAAACCAAGATTGAGGCGGATAAGCTGAGAAAGGGAACGCTTACGGACGAAGAGTGGGGAGACCTCATTGAAGGAGTCGACCGTTTATCCAAGTCGCAGGTTTTTATTGACGATACTCCGGGAATCACGGTAAGTGAATTGAGAGGAAAATGCAGGAAGAGAAAGCTGGAGTCCGGACTTTCCCTTGTGATGATAGACTACCTTCAGCTCATGAGCGGAGAAAAAGGGAAAAAGGTCTTCGGAAAAACCGGCAACAGGAGATTTCCGACATTTCCAGATCCCTAAAGGCGCTTGCCAGAGAGATGGACTGCCCGGTTATTGCACTCTCTCAGTTGTCCCGTGCCGTGGAGCAGCGTCCGGATCACCGCCCCATGCTTTCCGACTTAAGAGAGTCGGGGGCAATCGAGCAGGATGCCGACATCGTCATGTTCCTCTATAGAGATGATTATTACAATAAGGATACGGAGCATCCTAATGAAGCGGAGTTGATTATAGCAAAGCAAAGAAACGGTCCCATAGGGGACGGTGCGCCTTTTAGTGGCAACCGCAGTATACGCGCTTTTAAAAATGCGGAGAAGGAGAGATAAAAGCTCCTTCTTTTTTTCCTATATGAAAAATTGTTTGTCATGCGCGGAGGATTGTAGTCTATTTCTTTTTGCAGGGAATAAAAGCAAAATATTGGATATTGTATAAGAATAAATTTGATTTAATAGTATTAAAAGTCATATAAATTTCTTTTTATAACAATGAATATCAACAGAATTTATCAGATATATTAGCTTAAAAATATTCTAAAAAAATGGGTATTAGAAATTGCAAATGAACCGATTAAATAGTATGATAGTGCAATCGATAAATCTTTTTAGTAAGGGAAAAAGGCTATCGATAGTAAGGAGGAGCCATGAAAATCGAGAAAAATTGATGACAACTCCATCAAGTGTACACTGTCCAGTTTAGATTTATCTTCGAGGAATTTAAACCTAAGGGATATGACCTATGGCTCTCAAGCTGCTAAAAGGCTATTTAATGAAATGATGCAAAAGGCGAAGGAAGAGGTTGGATTTTCCATTGAAAACACGCCCCTCATGATTGAGGCTGTTCCTTTGCAAGGAGGTGCGGTACAACTCATTATTTCTAAGGTGGATGACCCGGAAGAGTTAGATACACGCTTTTTCGAAGTTTTTCCGCAGCCGGCAGTGGACAGAACGGCTGGATTTCAGAACTGGCAACCCAGATTTTGGAGGGGCGCAGGGCTTGATGAAACAATTGAAGGAGACCGAAGAAGAACCCGGCGTAGCGGAAGAGAAGAAGGAATCCGGAGATGAGGGGATTCGCTTATATCGCTTCCGGACTTTGGATCGCGTAATCGATGCAGCCAAGGCGGTGTCGTATTGTGATTTGGGTGCAAACAGTCTGTATAAGGCAGAGGACAAAAAGGGGTATTATGTGAGTCTGCACAGTAAAGGAGACGACATTGACAGCCTGAATCGTGCTGCAAATCTTTTACTGGAATATGGAGAAAAGAGTGAACGGCGGTTCCTGCTACAGAGGCTTATTATAAAGGAGCATATGGAGCAATTGATCCAAGAAAACGCTTTACAGAAGTTAAAGACGGTGTAATCGAATCAAGATTACCCGGGCGGGAGTTATGGAACTGAAAAGAATCCCTTACATAGCTTGAAAAAGGCGTTAAGGAAGGAGAAGGCTATGGAAGAAATTACAAAAGACATGAAGATTAGCGAGATTTTTGGCTAAATGAATTGATCGCTCCATTTCTTATGCAAAACGGTATGGGTTGCGTATCTTGTGCAGCCTCTCAAGCAGAGTCTTTAGAAGAAGCCTGTGAGGCTCACGGCATTGATGCGGATGATTTGACAGAGGATTTGAATGATGTTTTGCGGGAGTATATGGAGATGCAGGAAGCCTCATGGAACGCTTGATGGAAAAGATTGGACGGAGAAAAGTGAGTTCTCCGTCTCTAAATATTGACTTTTGTTCTTATAAATACCATAATTTAAGAACGAAAAAGGCGGTGATAGAAATGAGTAAAGCAGGAACTTCTGCTATAAAAAGAAAATAATGGGATTATAACTACCAAAAAGCCTTAAATCTTGGTATTCATAAGGATATCCTAAAAGAATTAACCATAAAAGAAGAACTTGAAAAATAGCCAACGGACTCTATGTGCTTCCGGATGAGAATATTGATGAGTATCTTTATTTCTCATACAGAATACCCAAAGGTATTTTTCTCACGAAACACCAGCACATGTTACAAGGATTATCAACACGAATGCCCCTTGTTTATGTGATGACTGTAAAGGTAGGGAGATAATGTCAGCAGAGTCAAGTCAGCAAGAGATAATATTATTTTTAAGTATGTGAAAAAGATTATTACGATATTGGAAAAACAACTATAACCGGGTCCTTTTGGCAGAGAAATATTAGTGTATGACAAAGAAAGAACCATACTTGATATTATCAAAGATAAGGACAGAATAGATGCTACAAGTATTTAGCAAATCAATAAAATCTTACTTTGCAGGTAAGGAGAAAAAATTTATTAAAACTGTCAAAATATGCCATTAGGGATGAATATGGAGCAAAGCTTTAAAAACGATATACGGAGGTGCTGTTATGAAAACATCGGAACAGATAAAAAGGAGCGATTAGGAACATATCTAAAAACAGGGAGTTAATCCGAACTCTCTGCTTCAGATGTGCTTGTTTGAAGGATTCAGATGTGCTTGTTTGAAGGAATACTTGAAAAACTCTCAAAATCAAAATATAGTGAGAATTTTTATATTAAAGGCGGGCTTCTTATCTCCTCTCTTATCGGTGTTGATATGCGTAGTACGATGGATATGGATACTACGCTTAAAGGCATTCCGCTAAATGAAGAGTCTATATCAAATATTTTTAAATGAAATATTAGCGATTGAAATTGATGCAGATATTGAATATAAGCTGATTAAATTATCGCCAATAAGACAGGAAGATGTGTATGAAGATTTTTGTGCAAGCATATCCTGCATTTTTGGGAAAATAAATGCAACCTTAAATATAGATATAACGACAGGAGATGTTATTACTCCAGAGAAATGGGATTATTCCTATTCAAGAATCTTAGAGGAAGGTACAATACCGATTATGACCTATACCATAGAAACTATACTCGCTGAGAAAATTTGAAACTATTTCAAGCAGAAATATTACCACAACAAGAGCAAGGGTTTCTATGATTTGTATATGATGTACAGCATTTATAAAAGATAAAATTGATAAAGACATATTAAGAAAAAGCAATAGAAAAGAACGAGTAAATACAGAGGTTCTTTTGAAACAGCTTTACAGTATAAAGGAAATCGTAGAGTTATTCCGGGAAAGTGAAACACCAAAAAGAACTATGGAAAAATACACACAGAATAACCCGTATTCTAAAGATGTTGATTTCTTAGATACTATATCAGTCTATGAAGAAATAGGTACTGTATTAAATGTGAATGATGATACTAAAATAGTATTATGGTCGGTATGGTCTTTAGGGTTGCACCGGCTCTTTTTTGTAGTGTGTCTTTGAGGCAGAGCCTAAACCAAAAGCAAGACATTCCTTAGTCTGTATGATGGAGTTGCCAACGATTACTTGACAGTAACACTCGTTTTGATATTGCTTGACAGAAATAAATAGTTAGTGTAATATAACTGCAGTTAGATAAAACTAACTGTTGTGAATAAGGGTTTTGCCACCTAAGAGAATTACCGTCCCTTATGCAGCATGACTTAAGATTCATAACAAATCCCTTTGTCGTGTCCTCCTGACCATAAGCACGATAAAGCGGGAATCTCCTGAAAATAAATAGACTCAACTAAGTGTCCGTCTTTAAGGCGGAGAAAGAAAGCAGAAGCGTGCTCGGCTTCTGCTTTTTGCTTCTAAAAGATTTTCTTTTGACTTGTCTTTCCTTTTCCTTTCCTTTCCTCATTATATTTGTATAAATTTGGTCGATAAAATGAGGTAATATTTAGAACAGTACTCTAATTTAAATATTTTTGAATTAGTTGAAATGTAAAAATCCGGTCTTATTTTTCAAAGCAAGAAAACCCGTCAAAAAGACAGGGCGAAACTAATAACGGAGATACTGCCAGAGGAACTTGCAGTATCGATTTAGCTCTAAGGATGGGTAATATGAGACGTGTATTTTCCTTATTTTTGGCGTTAATGATTGTGATGCAAAGCATCATAGCAGTGGGAGAGGAGCAGATTCCGGTGCTCGCAATGCAGGATTCGGAGCAGGATTTTGTTTTTGGAATCCGCAGGGAGAAGACAGCGGAAGCGGAGAAAGCTTTCGTAGGGAGAAGGCGGCAGTGCCGAGACTTTACTCTTGCGGGAAAAGAAGCTCTTACGGAAGGATCCGGAGAAAGCTTTGAGGATTCCCTTTATCAGGGAATGAATGCCGAGAGCAAAAAGGAAAAAGAGAAAAACACATCCGATCCGGAGCAGAATTTGACCAGTCCTTCCTATTTGGAAGCGAACCAAATCAAAAGCTTCAAGTATGAGGATGAAGAGATTACGGTAAATGCCACTCTTTCCGTGCCGGAAGAAAGCCTGCCGAAGGGAGTGGTTTTTCTGGTGCGTCCGATTAAGGAAGAAGAAAGAGACTGAGCAATACAGTGCCTATGCTGAGGCGCTTACAGAGCATGAGGAGGACTTACAGGCAGGGGGACCTCCGCCTATATGATATAGGCTTCTTTTTAACGGAAGAAAAAACGGGAGAATACGAGGAAATCGAGCCGAACCGGGGAACGGTCGATCTGAAATTTTCCTTTCGTAAGCCTCTGGAAGGAAAGGGAGAGCTTCAGGCGACGCATTTACCCTAAAAAGGAGAAGAAGGAAGACGGCATCAGTACCCTGGATATTCTGGATGTGAAGAAGGGAGGATATCGAGGTTGAGGCACTCCGTAAAGGAAGGAAAAGAAGTATCTCGGAGATAAGCGGGACAAGTTGGAATTCAGTTTGGACAGCTTTTCCGTTGTCTCCTTTTATAGGGGCGGGTACAACAGGAGAAGATCGAATCAGAAATGATGTCAGCTTCAGTCTGAAAAATCTTACCGGGCGCCTTAGCGGCGAAACGACGGATTTCGACTTCACCGCGACGGAGACCGGCGGAAAGACGAACTGGAAAAATTAACAAGAGTTATAATCCGCTGAATCTGGATACAGTGGAAATGTCACTTTATTTTTGAAGTGAAGAGTAATCGAAGCATTAAAATCGGTGATACCATTTCGGATTCCGTTTCCGGAGCTTTTGCAGGCCGTGCATGTGAATCCCTCCCGACGGATCCCTCTATTGCAGATGGCGGTGTATACAACAAAGATGGAAGAAGGTTTTCAGTACGAAGTTAAAAAGGTAAGCAATCATTACGAGCTTCAGTTTACGCGATTCACCGAGGGAATGAGGATTATAATATCCGGGAAATTTTGAAAAATATCCTTTAAAGTTCCGCTTAAATCCAGACAAGATAAAGGCGGAGGGAGAGACCTCCGTAGAAATCAATATCCAGGAAAGACCCATGTGATGCAATTTCAGCGATTCCGGAACTCATTTCGGCGTAAAGAAGACCGCTGAAAACCTCCAAAAGGAGGGAAAGATTCGGTGGACGATTGAAGTCGGAACGGAAGCTAAGAGCGCATGAAACTGAACAGCCTTACCGTGACAGATATTTTTCGAGTGAAAATCGTTTAAAATTCCTGGATGCGGAGTGGCAAAAATCCGGCGACAAGCTCCAATATCAATATTAAAGAAGCCATAGAAGAAAGCAAGAATACAAACGGTACCTGTCCTTTACTTTTCCCGAAGAGGAGAGCCTATTCGTGCACCGCAAAAATTATTTTCACGACCGGTTTAACAAAGAATATCTATGAAAATCCGCAAAATGAGACAAAATACGGTGGAGCTCAGTCATGAGAATCCTTCCCGTCTGATATCGATCCGACGCGAAGACGCATACGAAGGCTGTTGCGGATATGAGCGTCAAGAAAGTGGAGCTGAAAAAGAAGGCAGGTCAGACCGAAGGAAAGTATATCAGCTGGCAGATGGATTTTAATACGAATCGTGCTTATGCGTATAAAGTGGCGGTCGTGGATACTCTGAGTTCCGGGCTGATTGTAGACGAAGTGCAGGGAATCAAGATTGAAAGTCTGAACGGACCGAAGAAAATCCTTATTCTAAACCAGGGAAACCGGGAGAAAAGCATCCCGGGCGGCGGATCCGACGGGCATGCTAGCACGAGTGAACTATGTCATTTCTCCCAGCAATATCGGAGGAGGAAATGAGCTTAGGGTGAATTTCGGAACCGGCTTTGATCAGGCTTATCGCATCAGCTTCCGGACCAAGGTGGAGGAAGGCGCAGAGGAGCCTTCCGCTACCGGAGCGCAGGTTAAAAATACGGCTCATGTAGAGGGTGGAATATCCCTTTCGGACGGGGCTCTTTCGGTGTGACGCAGATTCCTTCGATTGCCAACGTGCCCTTCCACACAAGCTTTTATCAAAGAAAACGGCAGGCAGTTGGAATAAGGATAAAGGCTCTTATGGGCTGGAGTCTGGATGTATCCACAAGAGGAGACGACTACGATAAAGCGATCGTTACGGATAACATCACGGGAGACAGTGCCTTAGCGGATCTCAGTATTTCTTACAAAGGGTACGGACATTTTAAGGGATGAACCCGTAGCGAACTGACAGTGCCGATAAGACGGATACGATAGTAAGCGGGGGAGTAAAGCCTTGCAGAATCTTACCGTGCGCTGCATACGCCGAGTGCGACACCCAATACGGCCGGCGGTGTGCTGCAAATCAGCGGAAAAATTGGGAGCTTCCGTGCCTTTGGACTTGTCCAAGCTGAAAATAGCTACCATACCAAGGCGCTGCATTATATCGGGCACAATAAAGAGGCACATGAATATAAAAATAAAGCGACACTGGCTATTACGGGGGCATACTGCGGCATGAAATGCAATCTGAGGAGGTAAAAACAAAGCTATTCAAACGATCTTCTGAGGAAGGATATCAAGACTTTTTATGATGATCAGGAGAATGACATACTTTCATTTCACCATAAACGCAAATAATGACGAGTATAAGGGTCTGGAAAACCTTGTTCTTACGGACGACCTCTCCACTATTTTTAAGTTTAGAAAGAAAGACGGAACGGGGGCAACTTCGCTTTCGGCAGAGTATTTTACGATAACCGACGCATCTGATCCCAAATATCCGACCAAGGCTGTTATTCATAAGGCGGGCGGCGAGCGAAAGCTTTCGCATCCGAGCTTACGATCGATGATGCGCAGAAGTTGGTAAAAGTGGCCTTGAGATCAGCCTTTGAGAACCGGCTGGAGCTGGATATTTATGCCTATTTAAATGAAGAAGGGCGGAAGCGTCTCTATCAGTTTTCCGGTACGGACTCATTGCAGGACAGAAATCTACGCCGGAAATACGGCGAAACTGGAGTCCACGACTTTTCCGACGAGTCAGGTTAGTAATCCAGTCAAAATAATACGGCGGTGACCGTGACGGCGGAAGGGCATGCAAACACGGAGAACTTATGGAATGAAATCCTGAAAAAGACGGGAAAACAGGGAGAAGAGGCGGGAAAAAAGACCAATGTCGTTAATTGGACGGTGAAAATCAATCCGCTCGGAGCAAAGCTTTCCAGCTCCTGCATTCCTGAGGATGAAATTCAGGATAAAACCTTCCTGGATTTGGATTCCTGTGCAACTTTATGAGGTCGGACACGTTTCCGGAACGCAGAAGTTGCCAGATACTCCGGAGAACCTCCGCTTCTAAGGGCACCGGAGTCTGGAAGGCGGAGCGAAAAAGAAATATACGAGTGCTTCAGAAGGAAGCCTATACCACGGCATTGAAATTACCCTTCCGAATAATACGGATAAGAGTTACATCCTGACCTATAGAGACCTATATTAAAATGGTCAAAGGAGAGTGCCATAACGCGGGCGGAGAATACCACTAACGGATAAGGGCCAGAGTAAGAGCATCGCCGTAGTGGATTTGAATAAAAATATGGACTGGAGCTCCTCCAGCTCTAAAGTGCAGTTTAATATGAAGAAGGTGGATTCTCTTTCTGCAAAGCTTCCGCTTGCAAAGGCAAGATACGGACTCTTCTTAAAAGGACGATTTGTCCGAACTGAGATACTGCGCTTGCCGCTTCGGATGATAGAAAAAGTTCTGGGGCTGGCAGAAGATATTCAGGATACCGATGACAAGGAGAAATCAGCTGCGGAGGAGATCGGAATAAGGAATACTATATTATGGAGCTAAAGGCTCCCGCAGGCTATAGTCTGGATAAGACAAAGTACGGAACGTATCGGATTAACACCGGAGAAAAATATTTCAAGGATATCTATCCCCTTACCCGGATATACTTGGAATGAGGAGAAAAGGAGAGTCTTTACAGACGAGCGTGAGCGTAAGACTTACCTAAGACAGAACGAGCGATTCAGAAGCATTTTGAAGAGCATGCTCAAAAGCTTTACCACGCGTTATACCGGAAAAATCAGAAACCAGAAATAACTTGACAGCCGTTTTCAAAGTTGTCCATTTCCGAAGAAGAATGACAATGCGGAGAAGCGCGTTTAAAGTTAAAGAAGCTTTCTGAAGGGGATATCAGTAGCAGACTAAATGCTGCAGATACCGTGGAAGAGCTTCAGACTGCGCCTTCCTTTAAACGGAGTAGCCAATCTGCGCTTTAAAGACCTCCTGGGAAAGTATGAACTGGAAGAGTTAAGACGGAAGAGGCTATGCAGCGCTAAAGATTCAGTTTGAAGTAAAAGATAATCAGGGTGCGGGGAAACCAGGCTGATGTCATGAGTAGCAACAGGGCTACCATTACGGCGCCGATTGCGATGCTAGAACTATCCTCTAAGTTCAGTTTTTGAAAAGTGGAATGAAAATAACTCCGTAAACTTGAAGAGGAGGTTCCGTTTACGGAAAGAGAAGGAAGACTTCTTAAAGAGGACGGGAGCATGATTATACCCTGTGGAAGACAGGGCAAATGCTTACATCACAACTAGATAGAGATAATCTTGCGAACGGCTTCAGTCTGAAGGCGTGTTGAGCATGAACGGAAAAAGCAAGTACGCTAATCGAAGAGGATGAGTGCACCGAAGACTATGAAGTCGGGACGAAGGGCGGCTTTAGCTTAAAGGCGGACGGAGGCGGTATCGTGGCTGCCGAACCGGAAAAAATTCGGAGATTTTTGTAATAGCCGGCAATACCTTAAGATGAAGAATCAATCGACTTCCTTCACTTTTGATGAGAAAGATCAAAAATGACTATGCCGTTTTGGATGCAATTTGTGATCTATCCTACGGAAACCGGAGAAAGAGTAAATCCACGACCCCATAGATTTACAACGGAGAAATCAGACTGAAAATAGTAACACCGTTAAAAGCTGGAAGCGGACGGCTCTTACCGTCTGGAAAGAAAGCAGCAGTCCATCCTCTGAAGAGTCAGAATGACATTAGGAGAGGACAGCGATTACGTTCTTTTAAAAGTAAGTCATGACGGAAAAAGCATGGAAAGTCGAGGAAGAGGACTTTCGGAACAGTTTCCGCAGATAAAAGACACTGACGATCCGGGCAACCCGTGTTCTTGCACATGCTACTTTGCAGAAGCTGGATGCGCTTCCGACCACAGAGGGCGGTACAGTTTTCAAGCTTTGGCAGGCGGGTTACGCTTTATCAGGTGAAGGCTTCCGATCAGGGGCGAGAGGCGGAGGGACTCAGAAGCCGGCGGAAATAGCTGAGCGCCGTATGGATTACATCGATTTCCTGGACAGACCGACAAAAATGCAAAAGCCTGGGCGTATGCGACAGACCAGGGACGGAAGATTACGACGAAAAAGGTCGCTAAAGATGAGGTCGGGGTTTATGGTTCAAAATCTCTGACGAGGCCTTCGAGGTCGGTGTGCTATTTTGCGAGACAGAGCGCCGACCAGCTATACTCTGCAGAAAGAGGCGCACAAAAAGAAATATGTCTTTATTGTACGAAATGCCGATCAGGGACAGGGTTGAAAGCCCAGTCTTTAAAATCCCGTCTTGATGTGGAAGACGACAGTGCGGCAAAAGAGGAAGAAGAATCGCAAAATGATCGTATCCGGGAACTTTAAAGCTGATCAAAGGTGGATTCCACGATGCAACGAAGAAAACTTAGCGGTGCCAGTGGCCTCTATACCGACGGCGCAAGCAGAAGGTGGCTGTACAAGAAGAGTGACGTACAGACTATACAGCGATTACGAACGGAAACGGAGAACTTGAGGTTTACCGGACTGGACTGGTATAAGATTATTATATTAAGGAGTTGCAGGAGCCGAGGCGGCTATTTGATTGATGACGATTTTAGGAAATCGCATGAGAACAAAGCCTTTTACATTTTCTGCTACGAGTCTTTCCGTAACAACACAGCAAAGAAAACAGTAAAAACGGAATTCAGATCAGTATGTTTGGCATCGATCCTTTGCTGTCCCTATGCGCGGAAGATAAAAATAGAAAACTGGGAGAAAATAGGAAGCAATGAGCGTATAGCTTCACTGTTTCGGAAATTTCCGCGACGGATCAACGGAGAAAACGTATACGACAGGAAGCAGCGGAACGGGAATCAGGAGCTGTGCTTATTTCCGGAGACCTTCTTGCCGGACAGGTTTATACCATAAAGGAAGGAACCATGCTCCCTCTCTTCGTCCGATGAAGGACTTGCAGTTTAAGATCAACAATAAGAACCGTATGGAAGCTTATCCAGCGGATAGAGCATCATTTCCATGTGGACAGGAATTACCTGGACCTTGCCAGGGGAGCGTACGGCTTTACAGATTTTCAGCAAGGGTGGAACATCACAGGAACGCGTCGGGAAGACGGAAGTTTTACCGCTTTACGGTATTTCCTACCTGCTTTCCGAAGACCGGCGGGATTGCAGGCTATTCCCGCGAATCAGAAGCTTACGGTAAATGGAGACAGAGTCAACACGCTGACGGCATTTACCACCTATAAGATAGACTCCGCTGTCGGACAGGGAGAGATTCATGCCGACAAAGCGAAACGGATACCGTCCCTATGCCGAAGGAAGTTTAAGCATCTTCGGACTGGAAAGAGGAAAAAGCTATTATCTTCGTGCCAGTGCAAGTAATTTAGCGGAAGACCCGGATAGCAGGAAGAATCTGGATCTTTCCCCGGACGGCATCGGACTCTACAAGATTACGGTGGCTTCCGACAGCAATACTACCGTGGAAAAAGGAAGAAGACGGAGCAAAGAAAGCTTCCAGTCAGGGAGAAGGCCCATTTTTCACATACGGATTGAAGAAGGACAAAATTGCCTTCCATACGACGGACTTTAAGACCAGAATCAAGGATGTCGGGGGAGCAGAAATATGCCCTTTACATGAAGAAAGACTGGAGCCTTAAGGATTTGTTGAAAGGGGAGAAAGGAGAAGATGACAGCATAGAGAAGGGGACGGAATATCGTGAAAGGGTGCCGAAAACCGTTATTTCCTATCATGGAGAGGACTACCTTTTACAGGAAGTTTTTGAAAATGATGCGGACGGAAACCTTGCGATAGAGACCTGACTCTGGCACAAGACTATCTGCTTTTAAAACCTTTCCGAAGAAAGAGAGTATGAGAATCCGAGTATGGAGACTGGCTTTCCGTATTGTGGAAGAAACGGACGGAAAGCAGAACAATGCAGGTTCTTTCTATGGAAGAGACCTGAGAAATCCGACCCGTCCAGATACCAAACCGCATTTTTCCAAGGGAGAAGAGCTGTACATTCGCAGAACAAAGCGGGATTTGCAGACCGATCTCTACTATCCGATGAATGAGGAAGGAATCTTGGGAGAAGGGAAGAAATCGTAGAGAAGCTGACATTCAGTGGCTGCTTTATCGAGAGAATCCATGGCGGAGGTGAGTCCGCATGTCAGCAAAACCGGAAGGATTCCGGGGAAAAAACCGAATGGCGGTGAACCCGGAGTGGAGGAGACACAGCCAAACAATCCTACAGTAACGGATGATGTGGGAACTGATTTTTGTCGGTTTGGATAAAAACGGAAATCCGATTTATTTCCCCAAACGCTTATTGCATCCGGAAATTATCCGCTATTTGCAAAAGTACGGATTGCCGCATAAAAGTTCCCAAACGCCCATTTCAAGAAGGGGAGAATCCTCAGACCCAAGAAGAAAAAGGAGAAATCGGCGGCGGCTATACCAGGGATGAGATTGCAGACCGTCTGGCAGAGGTTCTCGGTTCCAGCAGAACATTAAGCCAAGAAGACCTGGATGAACTGAATTACATCGGAGAAATCCTTGGTGCGATGCGAAGAGGACAGATGGATATCTATGGCAGATGGGTTGCTACCGGAGACCGTAGTCAATTGCCGGTTTATCTCGGAATGTGTGCGCTCAGTGCCGTCCTTTTGGAAGAGTACTTAAGAAGGAAGAAAAAGAAAAAGCAAGAGGCATAAAGAAAAAAAGCGAATACGTTATTTCGAATTTCTCTTTAGAACAGAAAAAGGGGCTGTAAAAACGCTCCAGAAGAAAAAGTTAGAAAAAGACCGATGAACCGGCATTAGCCGGATTTATCGGTCTTTTTGTGGGGACTTATTTTACAGCCCCTTTTATGATTTTATAGACATCCCGCTTTCCCATCCCGCGGTCTTTTCGTAATCTGTTTCAGAGCATCTTTTTCACTGTAACCTTCGTTAAGATAATATGAAAAATGCTCTTCTATCGAGAGTTCTTCCCACTTGGCCTGCGCTTCTTCTTTCTTCTTCTCACGGGACGCTCCAGCGGAGACCAGCACGTATTCTCCTCTGGGCTCTTCCTCTTGGTATTTCCGAATGGCATCATCCAAACTGAAATACAGCACTTCTTCATGCTTTTTGGTCAGTTCCCTGGCAAGGCTTAAAGCTCGATTTTCCTGCAAGGCTTCCCGAAGGTCTGAGAGTTTTCTTTAAATGGTGCGGGGCCTCATAAAGGATTCATTCGTTCCTCCGTGATCAGGCTCTCCAAAATCGCCTTTCGTTCTTTTTATTGATCTTTTCCGTAGGAGAAAGGCCTCAAAGACAAAGCGTCTTGTACTCAGAGCGGAAAGTGTCAGGGCAGTCACAAAGGCGGCAGGGCCGGGAAGACTTTCTACGCGGATACCGGCGTCAATTGCCTGCCGTACCAGCTCTTCTCCGGGGTCGCTGATGCAGGGAGTTCCGGCATCGGTAATGAAGAGCAATATTTTTCCCCTTTTTAAAAGACGTGAGACGAGGTTCCCTTGCTTTTTCGACCTTGTTAAACTCATGGTAGGCGGTCATCGGCGTTTTAATTTCGAAGTGATTTAAAAGTTTAATGGAATTTCTTGTATCCTCTGCGGCAATGCAGTCCGCCTCTTTCAGCGTGCGGAGCACTCGGAAGCTGATATCTTCCAGATTTCCTATAGGGGTGGCACAAAGGCTTAATGTTCCGCTTTCCATGACTTAAGAGAGCTCCTTTCCGTGCGAAGGGGATTGTCTAAAGTTTCAGAATGAATAGTACTACAGTTCAGGGCGATTGCCCAGTCCTATACGGTGGAAAATGGAGTTCTCATGAACTCTTTCTTTAAATAGCATTCATGTAAGAAAATATAGGTCGTAGCATTTTTGTCACGCACTGAAATTAAAAATCTCCTAAAGATGGAAAGACTTCAAAGGATTGAAGAAGCAAAACCTTAGGAATAATATGAGTAGTACCGAGTTAATATTAAATATGCTTACAGAAGCTACCTCAAATAAACCCGTCCGTTTTAACTTTTCCAATACTCTGCAGCCATATTAAGGGGCAAAAATACCCGTTGGTTTCCAACGAGGGCATCAAAGATTATAATGTTTTAATTTGAGAACTATTATTCTCCACAAAAACTAAATGCTTCAGGCGTTTTTGTCATCCATAATCGTGCATAATCCAGCTTATGACGCTCAAGCATGGAACGACAATCTTTTATTTTTCATCTTACAAAAAGTCCGTCTTGAAATTTTTAACACTTCCACTTTTTAGTCAGTTCCATCGCAGTTCGCACATCTGTACACCGAACTAACTCATCCTCCAAATTCAGAACTTGTGGAAGAAAAATGATTTTCAGCTTTCCGCAGTACCTGGTGAGAAGTTCCAAGTTCTTTTTTAGGTTTGATGTCTGTGGCACATCAGTATCAAATACCAAAACGACAGTCGTTCCCGCCTGAATAGACAACATCTGTGATTTTGGAATCAAATTCTGCACCACATTGAAGACCTTTATCTTCCCCGGAATCAATCTTTCCGGTGCTTCTTTTAAGGCCGCAATCAGTTGTTGTTCACAGGGGCCTTCTACATAATAGATGCACTTATTGTTCATCTTCCCACCCCATTTCCAACTCGTCCAAAGGGAATCCTGCGGAAGCGAGGCAAACACATCATTCTCGACCGCACAGCGTAAAGAGTCTGTATTTCGTTTCAGTACATCCGATGCAGAAACAGCAGAAACCTGATATACACCTTCCTCCAGATGCTTACGCAAAAAACACATAACTATGTTTCGGCAGGTTCAAATCCAGCATATCTGTATTATGCGTTGTAAAATCAACTGTTCATCGTCTCCGATACGATCCAGCATAATACCGAAAAATCCGTTTTTCAATATCGCTCTGAATATAAGAAAAATGTTCATCACAATAATAGAAACTGCTTTCTTTTTGTCGCCATTGCAGCAAAGAACATTGCGACATCTATTCCTTCTGCTGTACCACTGGACAGTATCTCCCGATTCAGTAGTTTACCTTCCTGAATGATGATTTCCCGTTCCATCGCACCGAATAATAAAGGTATCCTTCAAATCTTTTGATAAACTAACGTCCTGCAATGTAGGATCAAGCGTTCCAATAACAGCACGCAGTGTCTTCAACAAAATGATTTTATTTGCACCTGTTAGTTTCAAAGATTTTTCTATTTCAGGATATGCAAAACGATATCGAACAGCACCTACCAGCTTCTTAAGTGCTGTAGCGGTTCTGGTTGCCTCTATTGTTTGATCTTTCAGCTTCTTTACACATTTTTCATACGAATCCATCGTATCAATGTCTGCGGTCTGATACTGAATGTCAATCTCCTGATTAGAAGCATCAATCTGAGCTGACAACCGCTGCAGGCGGTAATCACCATTTACAAAATCAATACTGAAGTATCCCTTATCGCCTGAAACCATCTCATACAGCGGTGTTGGATTTCCATCAGTCATATATCCGAAAATACGAAGCAAAAGCCTTTCCAAGGCTGGTCTTTCCTGTAACATTTGCACCCATAAGAATTACAGCCTTCTTTATAGCGAAAACCGCTCTCTTCCTTTTCAGATATTCCTGATCGATAATCGAATTGACAATCTTTTGGGATAACTGAAATTGATATGAAAATTCATTGAATCCATAAATTCCCTTTAGCTCAAAGTCTAATACGATCATGTCAAAGTCTCCTTTTTCATTATTTCGCTTTATCCGAACTAATGATATCCTATTTAAAAGAGCATTTCAAGGACAATAGTCAATTATCAAAACTTCTTGACAAATGATAAATATTGTTTATAATTAAATTGTAAACAATTAAAAGTTTGCTGTTGCTTTATACCCATCTCATATATCGGGTAGGGGAGAGAGTGGAAGCAAAGTGTGCATGGCAAATATTTTTAAACAAAAGCAGTACAGAGTAGTAAGAATCAAAAAGGAGGAGAAAAATGAGACATTTATGATTTTTCAGTACCGATGGTAGGAGGCGGAGAGCTTTCTTTGGCAGAGAATAAGGGCAAGGTTATGCTTATCGTAAATGACGGCAACCGGCTGCGGATTTACGCCGCAGTGAGGATCTCGAAGCTTTATGAGGGAGTATCATGAGAAGGGCTTGGAAAATCATTGACATCCCTTGCAGCCAGTTTGCCGGACAGACTCCGGGAACCGATGAAGAGATTCATGAATTCTGTACCTTAAACTATAATACCAAGTTTCCGCAGATGAAGAAGTCGGATGTAAACGGAGACAATGCACTGCCTCTCTATGCTTTCATAAAGGAGCAGAAGGGTTTTGCCGCTTTTGGACACAGTCGAAGGGGCTGCCAAGGCAGCAATGTGCTTGACCAGAGATGTCAACTACAAGAAGAATCCGGATATTATGGAGATTTCACGAAGTTCCTGGTGGATAGAGACGGAAATGTTGTGGAACGTTTTGAGCCGACGGCAGATATGGGAGAGGTAAGAAAGAAAGTGGCAGAACTGATTCATAACGAGTATCGCTCGTAAAGCGTGTGATATCTCGTTTAAGCTATAAAAATTCTTCTATATAGAAGCTCATAGTATAGAGATTTTTCTATATTTCTTATTCTTTTTCCTGCTTCTCGACGAGAGTCAGCGGATTACAGCTGTGTTTTAGCATCAGAGGAGAAGAAGAAAAATGAATAAGGAGTGGAACGAAAGACCAGCCGGTCTATGTACCGACCCCCAAAAAGTTAGACCTAAAAATTCTAACAATTGGAGGTCGGTATTTTTATAGCTAAATACAGCTATGAGCTTAAGAAAAAGATTGTTGATGCTTATCTAAATGGTAAAGGCGGCTATAGATATCTTTCATCTATCTATGGCCCCAATAGAAGCGACATACAAAAATGGGTTGCTAATTACCAAGCCTTGGGAGATAAAGGATTATTTCGTTCTAGACAGCATGAAAAAAATATTCTTTCGAAAAAGAAACTTTCTGTAGTAGAGTTTTATCTATCAAGTGAGATTTCATATCGGGAACTGGCAATTCAAGAAGGCATAACGAATTCTAGTATGATTGTTGCATAGGGTTAGCTGTTTTCGTTCTGCCGGTCCTGAAGCTTTGAGACCTCACAAGAAAGGTCGGAAGAAAACTTTGGACAAAAATAAAACAAAAAAATCAGAAACAAGAAATTAAAGAAAAAGTTGTTGATACCAGTGCTGAACATGTCAAAGAATTAGAAGAGGAACTCCTTAAACTAAGAATTGAGAATGCATTTTTAAAAAGAACTGAGGAGGTTGTGTTTAGAAGACGAGGTAAAAATGAGAGAACGGCGCTCGTCATCAACAGCCTCCGAGGAGAGTTTAAGCTAAAAAGACCTTCTCTCTTATACAGGCATACCTAAAGCCACATACATGTATTGGCAAAAACGTCTTGATAGAGAAGACCCTGACAAAGAAATCGAAGAAAAGATTCTTTTCATACGAGTGACTAATAAGGATTATGGTTATCGTCGTGTATTAGCCGAACTAAGAAATCAGGGATATGTTGTAAACAAGAAAAAGTGCAGCGTATAATGCAGAAAGCTTGGGCTGCAAGTTACTTTCTTTCACACGTAAGAGCCGCAAATACAGTTCATACAAGGGGCCAAGTAGGCACAGTAGCTCCTAATCGCATAAGAAGACGTTTTAAAACTCATATTCCTCATCAGAAGATTACCACAGATAACCATAATCCTTATTAGTCACTCGTATGAAGAATCTTTTCTTCGTTTCTTTATCCAGCCTCTATCGAACGTTTTTGCCAATACATGTGGCTTTAGGTATGCCTGTAAGAGAGGTCTTTTATTAAACTCTCCTCGGAGGCTGTTGATGACGAGCCGTTCTCCTCATTTTTTACCTCGTCTTAAACACAACCTCCTCAGTTCTTTTTAAGAAATGGTCTCGATTCTTGGTTTAAAGGTTCCTCTTCGAATTCTTTGACATGTTCGCTTTCAGTCAACAACTTTCCTTTTAATTTCTTGTTTCTGATTTTTGTTTTGTTTTGTCCAAAGGGGTTTTTCTTGGAACCTTTGCTGTCAGACTCAAAAACCAGAACGAAAACAGGCAACCTGGCTGTTGGGAAATTCGTTAGCTGCTAACGGTGCCGGTTCTGATAATCGCAGTAGACAAAACTCTGCTGAAGTTCTTTTCGGTATTTTCATGCCTGAGGCAATGATAACATCGAACGATGATGGCAACCCATTTTGTCACTTTCTGAGCCGCCAGATGATAACCGCCGCGCCCCAGGCGGCATCATGCTCTTAAGCTCACGTAACTGTGTTTAACCATCGCCAAACCTCCAGTGTTAAATTGGAATCTGCTGACTGTTCGTTCACTTATGCCTTCTTCTCTCTGATATGCGCTGTAATCGCGATCACTAGATCGAAATAAAGCGAAAAATCTTGCTGCTATGAACTATGAAGGGCTGCCAGCAAACGGATATCTTACTTTATGACGATAACGAATCGGTTCTGCTATTCATCTCCCGTAATCCGCCGTCAGGAAGACCCTGACATTCATACCGCCGGGAACCGTGATTCGCCAATGTCCGGATGGCGGTTGACCGTCTGGTCAGCTGCGACGGCTTCGACGGTAGCCGGGCTGCTCGCTGGCGTGAGGGCGGTGCATTTCCGTTTGTCGACCTGGCTAAATGGAGGCTGTTATATTTGGTGCAGGGCCATGAATCGTCGGTTCCGGAGTCGTCGACGAAACTGACGGATCGAACTCCAGCCGCTATGTAAAGCCTCGGTCTCGTACCGGCGTGAAATCCGCAGCCGGTGCCTGACGAAGCATAACCTGCCGCGATGCCAGCGAAAACTCTGCCTACCATCGTGCTGGTCGTAAATGTTCATTTTCTCCTCGGCATTCTTGCAACTCTGCGCTGTTTAAAATATTGCCATACACGCTGCTCTCACCACCCGGTATATGGATGGTATAGCAAACGCTGCTGTTGTTTACAATTAATTATAAACAATGTTTATATTTGTCGAAACACGATGATGTTATTGTCGCCAATGCTCGCTAATCAATGACCAGTTCGAGATAACGACTGTCGAAGGACTTCGTGATCGTTGAACTTTGACTGAAATTTAATGGTTAATGATTTTCATGTCGGCCGGACCATCTAGCCAATCGGTCAGATATCGATCGAGATATCTGAGAGGAGAGGCTGTATAAGGAAGACTGTGACCTTGTGAATGCTGGCTTCCGAGAAAGACCGACGGGCTTTGTCGTGACCACTGGATATGATGGTACCGCAATGGACGTTTTCGAGCAGACAGGGATAGCTTCGGTATTGAGACTGTGGCGTTACCACCTGCGGCGGTCGCTCGGGTGACTCTTCTGACTCGGGGATGTCGAACCGCGATTCGTATGATGGCTGATCAGGCAATGGCTGGCTGCCGGCGCCAGAAGCTGGTGGGTGCTGTTCGTGTTTGCGTCTGAGACAGAAAAGTCTTTGAGACAACGGTGCATTTTGTTGAAGACGCGCGTGTGACGGAACGTGATCTACGTTGCAGGCGGACTGTCGGATTTGAGGACTACCTTTGACCCGACGCCGTAATCGTTCGGAGATAATTACTGAGATCGTCTGGTCGGTGTTGGCTGGAAAATGAATGTGATTCGCTGCAATAACGGCTGTGAACATTTTTATCATTCGAGCGATGTTGAGCAGTTTTCAGCTGGATCATGTCGGAGACGATGATGGTTGTTTACGACGCATAATACAGACTGTCTTCAGTTTGTTCTGCGGCTGCGTTATCGTTTTTGCGTGGCGTGGAGGAAGGTGGCTATCAGGTTTCTGCTGTTTCTGAATGCTGAAGAACGAATAAACTCTTTACGATAGCGGTCGACAATGACGTTTGCTAAGCGTTCGCACGAACGGTTGAAATGGTGAAGATGAACAATATCTATTATCAGAAGGCCTGTGACGGCGCGGCGGTGCGTATAAAACGCCGGGCGGTCCGGAAGACAGACTGTGTGATTGAAATTGTTCAAATGCGAATGTTCTGAGCGGGCTGACGTGGGCGGTGTTTTGTGCGATGTGCCGCAGGCGTCAGAGCAGGCGGAACTGCCAGGCTGCTGCGGAAAACTGATGTTTTCCGCAATTCGGGCCGGAGATGATTATTCGACGATGTGCGGTTTCGTGTTTGACAAAAATGAGTAAGTAGAACAGACTTTGTGAATGATGGTGTCGTTCCATGCGGGCGTCGCTGGATATGCGATATGAATATTCTGGCTGCTGAGCCACAATGGTATCGGATTAAGTGGCGCGTGCAATCTTTGATACCCTGGACAGAGGCAACAGTGCGCTGGCTGCGGTGTTGGAAGGGACGGGTTTGTGAGCATGTGTTCTGGTTCAGCTGTCTTTCACTGATTTCGGTGCGTGACAAGGTAATGGGCATGGGCGGGCAGAGAAAGGTTCGAGACAAATGCGTGGGCGTCGCCTGTTGTTCGTTCTGAGCACGGAACAATCGCGCGGAAGGGCTTCGTCATGGAGGCGGGACAAGAAACGTGCCACTGGGAGGCTGGAGGATGTCGACTTCCGAGACATCCGCACGCGGCGGTTTCCGTTGCAGAAGGGAATGAGGAATTCGATGTGCACAAACTCGAATAGCGCCGTGTTCATCGGTTCAACAGATCGGCGAGAACTCGTCTCACGTCTTTAAAGGGAGTGCTCTCGTGCAAATCTTGAACTCCATCAACGACGAGAAAAGAGCTGTTATGACGGTGTTGCTCGACTATCGCGGCTACGACACCCTGCTGTTTCCTTATTTTCCGCTGGACGGCGCGAACCTTTCTGCAGATCGATAAAGAACGAAGAGAACTAATCGGAGGTGGGCTGATGCTCTCGAGGAAGGCTGGGCGAGCTAAGCAGGAACGAGCCAGCATGAGCGCTGTGTTCGGTTGGATGCCGGTCAGAGAATACCAAGGAAAAGGCAGAAGGAAAATGGCACGGTCACCCGGGCGAGAAGAGCGCGGAGCGAGAATGGTGCTCTGTCCTCGGGCTCGAGAGGCGGACATCTATAAAATCATGGGGGCTTAATAAAATGAGGTCCCAGACAGGCCAGTCCGGCTGATGCCCGTCGGTCTTTCAACTATTTCTGTAGACGTTTTCGGCTGCTGTGCCTGCTGGCATGTGAAGGTACTCTTTAAAGGTTTGTTTCACGTCCGAATAAACCGACGATTGTTCCACGATCTCCGGCAACATGAATATCCGTCTGTCTGCTTCGCATCTGCCTCAGCTACTCCGATAATGTTCTGCTGGTTTCAGGCTGAGCGGGCTCTGCAATCTCATCACCATGTTCCACTCTTCTTGATCTGAAGGATCTCTGGTGGTACGTTGAACAATGTGACGATCCATCGCTTTGCGAAATGATGTTCGAGATTGGTTTTGAGGAAATGGGCGGTTTTCCGTTACCATCAGGCCGACGAAATCAGTTCACGTCGTGTTGACGTCTCCTCCGGGTTCACCATTCGTTGATCCTCCGGACGCGTACGGACCGCCTCCGCCGTGAGATTCTCTCGGATCGGCTGACCGCTGGAGCTGTCGGCTGCGTTCTTCCGCTGGTTCACTATCGCGTTCGTCGGATCGATGCTGCCAAATCATCGATCTCCCGGAGATGCGTTTTCGGCGGATCGGTTCGGGTCTCTTTCGAACCACGTGTTCTTTCCGTCGTTCGCAACGGAGGCCGTGCTCCTGCTGGTTCTCATGGCTGGTGGTGCTGTGCCGTCGGGCCACGCGGGTTCAGGTCACGGCGACCTCGAAGCCTGGTCTCCCGTGATGGGGAAATAACGGTTCACCGGGCTGTCGGCCTCGCTGCTCGTCCGCAAGGCTCGGTCTTCATGTGGGGCTGTTCTGCTCCCCGGTGACCTTTGTTCTGATCTTAAAATCCGTCCGTATCGGAAGGGCAGTTCGCTGTCAGTCGACAATGGGCTCCGGTTTTGAGGCAACAGGTCTTCTTTTTCACGGTGGCTGTGCTGGTCGGGCTTCACCGTGCGTCATCCGGTTCTTCCTGCTGCGCTGTTTCGGATCGTGACTCTTTCCGGTCTTGGTCGCTCGACGGGCTGTCCGTTTCGCGATCGACCTGTCTCTGATCGGTTTGACGGGAATCAATGTTATCGTTGATTAACGTCGTTTACCGTGAAGCTTCTGATTCGCGGGGCCTGATCCGTCTTCGGAAGCGGTGAAATGCGTGAAACGACAAGACTCGATGTTTCGTTTCGCGTTCGTCGTTCCGCGCTGGCTGGCCAGCAGGCCATGCGTTCGGGCTGATCCCTGTCACGTGAGATGTTCTTGTCGGTTGGACGGCTGCTGCGGTTCAGCGACCGTGACGGAGATCGCCTCGTCGGACGAGGAGGGCGGTTCCTCGCTGTTGTAAACGGTCCGTTGAGATGTCCGGGCTCTTGCGGCTCCCGGTTCCTTCCTCCTGGTCGCTCGTTCTGGATGATCCCGTCAGAAATTTCGAGCAGTGACTGCGCTTTCGTTAGCATATTACTGATTTCTGTTTTATCTTCCGGCATGGACGACGAGGATCGTTAGCAGGCCTTATCATGCGTTCCGATGATCGTCGATCAACCGCTCATGATTCTTATGCCGGTCGACGAATCGAGTTCGCCGTTCCGGACAAATCGCTGTAATCTGTGCTCGCTGCTGGCAAGCCGCCGCTCGCTGGCGCCGATCCGTCGTGAGGTCACGCGATCCGGCAGGCCGGGTGCGATCATTGCGTTCTGCGTGCGTCTTCACGTCGAGACGGTTCAGACTGAACTTCCAGCTCCTGGCGTCTGATCGGCACGGCCCATGCAATGAAGACATTTCTTTTTGTGCGCTCTTTCTCACAGGCGCCAGTCGCGCTGTCATCTCTGCAAAATGGTACACGCCGGGCCGGAAGGCCTTCCGTCGAGGCCTGGTAAACGAACTCGTGGCGACAGCACCTGGGTGCATCAATCTTCGTCTGTTCTGTCGTGTGCCCGGGGCACATTTACGGCGGTTGGCTCGATGTGATGCAATGGCGGCTCCGCCGGCCTCCGCCATCTCTGATCGAAACCTGATGAAACGTAAGCCCGCCCCCGCCAGCCTGTCGGAAACCATCCTTTCTAGTAAGTTGCTGATCGTCTGTTCGCAGTCAGAGGTCTCATGGTTGCAAGAGACGTGATCATGGAGGATGGACTGCTCCGGACGACGATCACTTCCGGCAACGGTGTTGCAGATGCATTTCTCCAGTACCCTGCCAGACAGGGTGAATCAAAATTCGACGGCGCAGTCGTCTTTCGTCGGGAAATCGACGTTGCGTCTTGGTGTTGCCGGCTGGGCCCGGTTCGCCTGACTGCTCCGTCCGCCGCTGAGCCGCCCTTCATCGACCCTTCCGTGCCTCATGCCTTCGTGCATGCTGTTTTCAGTGCTGGCGAACGGCCGTTCAGCTGGGCCAGCCTCTTTGTCTGACCGTGACGGCGTTTATTCCGCAGGGGCGGTCGCTGCTGGGGATGTTCTTCTTTCCGACAATGAAACGAGATTCTCTCTTCAGTTTGCAATTCACTGGGCGACAGGGGACGCAGTTCTGCATCGCAATCGCGCCTTCAGCCGCAGACATCGACCTGTTACTGTTCGGCACACTGAAACTGAATACCGACGGCTGTCTCCTATTCCGTAACTATTCCGGTTCATCTTTCGGAAGTCTTAAGCGCAGATTATTACTCCGTTGGTCGGCTCACGGTATGCGGCATTAATCGTGCTGACCGCCTCAAGCTTCTTTAACGAGCGCGCTTTCTCATTCTTCGTTTGATTTTTCACGACGTAACGCGTGGTGCTGACGTATGGCTCAAATGTGCAATGAATCGTTCTGTGAATCTTGCGCTCACGCAAATGAAACTCCCACTCTATTCAAGTATATTCGGTGAAGCAGATATCGCTTAGTCGCTGCTCGTGTGTCCGGTCCGTACTGACATCCGAACTGTAACTGCGGGGCGCTGGCTCCGGCAATATCAGCCATTCACATTCGATCTCCTGCTGGCGCCATCGACATCCTGATATCTTCTGCCAGCCATTTTCGTCGTCGACTTGACGGCGCAGCTGATTGGACAAATCGTCGCGGGGTGTATCTTTGTTGGCGGGCGCGAAAGAAATCCACCTTCTTCATAACTGCGCTTTTAGGCTGGGCTCGATCCATATTTTGTTCCGTCACCACGTATGCTACGGCGCCGCTCCGTATTCTCCGCCCGCTCTCGCTGTTTCTGTCTCCGTTTATAGTCAGGATAACTACATCGTGAGCCGGAGGTGTTTGATGTGGGCGGTATGAGCTCAGCGGTTTCCGGTGCTGAAGCGGGAATGGCCCTCAGGGTGACTGACGTTCAGGCGTGCTGATCAGGTCAGGGTACATCCTGAGATGGCCTCAGGTCTGAACTCCAGGCTGTCCGGTGGATTAATTTCTGCGTCGGTGGCGACGTTGTCTTTCTGTTCCGTCTTTCCGGGATTTTCGTTCCGTAAGTTCTCGTCTCCGTGCGGTCACCGCCATTGGGCGTTCTGGCGCGGTTGATTTCATGGGCTCCGGCGTGAACCGTAATCGTGGTGTGGAAAAGGCGATGGCGCTCACTGCTGGCATGTCGGTTCGTCGGTTCGCTGATTCAAGAACCGCTGCGGCAATAATCGTGGCGGATGCTGACTGCGCTCGCCGCGTGAGCGGCGGAACCATTGGATCAGATGCGTATCAAATGCTGCCGAGGTTACCCGTTGATCTTCTCTAAACTTAAAATAGTGGGCGTCCATCAATTAGTCAGACCGCTACTCGTCGTGTGCGTTTATCGATAATATATTCGATAAATCGTAAAAAGTCTTGATACTCGGAAAGATCGTTGGTCAACGTTATCTCAGACCAGGGTTCATGCGCGGTGAAATGGCCGGTCAATCAACATTTTGCTTCGTGATTGCTGACCCGGTGGCCCGATATAATGCGGCGCTTGTGTTGGCGGTACTCGGCGGATCAGGCTTCAATTTTCGCTGTTGCGGCCTGCCGACCGCTGACGGGTGCGCTCGACCATATTTTGCGGTGAATTCGCAAGTGCTCCCCGGCATATCGTATCCATCTTGTCGACTTTCGTATCAGGATGCTTGCGGATACCGTCTAATCCGACTGTGAAATGCTGAAGGATCGCTGGTGATGTCGATGTCCGTGACGATCGCTTCCATCATCGATAAGTCTCGCTGATTACATCGAACTCCGGCCGTAAACCTTATCCTGTTCAACGCCTCGCCGTACCTAACGGTGGCTTTGGAAGGCTTGCGTTAACGTCGGTCTGTTACCGAACTCCGTCCGAGGACTCACCTCTGTGAACCGTGGTACACCAACCTGCGCTCCGGCGGCAGGCTCCTCTGCTCCTCCGCAATCCCGATATGCAACTCAACAGACCAGTCACCTAGCTAACAATACC